>Ga0209540_10000986_pt1 | contig 22864 bp, 26 predicted proteins | sample BarGraIncu01121A_FD_184501 | JGI IMG/M metagenome (GOLD analysis project Ga0209540, IMG submission 184501) | Arctic peat soil microbial communities from Barrow, Alaska - Barrow Graham LP Incubations 011-21A (SPAdes) (version 2) | ecosystem: Environmental > Terrestrial > Soil > Wetlands > Peat... | reverse complement strand
TTGAGATTCCGCCCCAACCCATTTCAAGTGCTATAGCTCCTGCAAAACGTCTTGCTTGAACTTCATCAGCTCCTGATAAGGCCTTTAGCCACCATGTATACTGCTTGGTTGTATCCATGCCACTATATATGGTGGTTTACATAATAAACTTTACTAAGTTATTTTTCGGCGCTTACTAAGAATAGCTCGATCCTCGCAAGTACTGCCTGTTCAAGCTGGCGTTCGCTGTATTCATCACCAAGTTCAAGGAAATCAAAGGTGTATTCGTCTTTGACTGCAAGTTTTGCCCGGTTGCGTATTTCAGTAGGAAGGGTCTGCTCAAAATTGGTTTGGTTGAGCAGGGTTTTTTCATATGATTGGTTCTCTATCTGGTGAATCAAGACGGTCTTAGACCAGCCAAATTTTCGCGTCATGCGGATATAGAATTCACGCTCCAAATCGTCCTTGCAGTTCATCAGAATAATGATATTATGGGTCCATCCAATTTCTCTCACCAATGGTGAGAGTTTTGTGTTCTGGGCATAGGACTGATAAAATTGTTTCATCCTCCAGAGATTTTGTGCTGAAAAACCGCTAATTCCAGGAAATTCTATGCGTAAATCTTTAGCAAGCTGTTCCACGACGGATTTCCCCCATTTCTCCTCTTTCTGTCTATCAATAATCATCCGCCCGATATCCCAGTAGAGCGATATCAGTTCCTTGTTAACAGCCTTCAGCGCCTCATACTGAGCAGAGCGGACACGCTGCTTGATATCGCTAAGAAGAATAACATAGTCTTTCGGAATCATATCTGTCATGCTCTAACCCCACCCCTGCGTCATTTCTTTCATTTTTATACGTTCTTCCGGGGTCACATCGTTGTTATAGTAATGTTTCATGCTTGTGTTCATGTCATGCCCCTGAGAAGCTAAGATCCTGCTGAGAGATAAGCCGGATTCAATTAGCCAGCTTTCCCAGGCCTTCCGCGTAGATCCTGCGCTCAGGTCCTCCGGGTGTTCTATCCCTGCCAGCGCAGCCCACCGCCTTAAATTTGCGCTCCAGGACTGATAAACAGAATATTTTAATCTATGTCCACCATGAAGGAAATAATACAACAGCTCGCTAAATTGAGGCGTTAGGTTTACTTTGCGCTCGTCTTTTGTCTTGGTGTAATGCTTGGGAATAACTATTATCTTCCGATTATGAGTAAACCATTCTGGATGCTCTGCAAATAATTGCAGCTCTTTGTATCTCATCCCGGTGAATAGTGCTGTTTTAAAGCTCATTCTGAGATCTGAGTTTTTGATCGCCGATTCAATCTTCAAAACTTCCGAAGGCTTAAGAAGCCTATAAAATTCTGTTTTTTTGACCATACAATTATATAGTTTTTGTAGTATTTAAGACCTATTTTTGGCTTGTTTTGGTCAATTTTCATATAAAAAATAGATTAATTACTACAATTTTGTGATAAAATTGTACTTTTTTAATTTTTTTTGGAAAACATGGTTTGGTTGTATTCAATTGTCTTTCGATAAAAACTTCTCCTCGAAAATAAAAACATCCTTTATAGGGTATCACCCCCATCAAATCAGATATTTTCGATAAAATACTACACTATTTTTTTATATTTGGAGTATCCTACAAGAAGGTATCGGAAATAATGAAGGGTAAAATGTAGTAAATTATTTAGATTGTGAGGGATTTAAGGAGATAGTTTCATAAAACGTTTCGAAAATTATATTAGGTGTATTTTTTGTAGTATTCAAAAAGGGTGAAAAAAATTAAAACTATAGAGGAATTACAAAAGGATGCAGTTGAGGAAAAGCGGATAATCGCGCAGAGAATAAGAGAATGTAAAGCGTTTGATCAAGAAGTTGAAAGAGTTAAACCAGAAGTAAAAAAAATTTGGAGAGTCTATCAAGAACTTCATGACTTTTGTGTAATTCATTCATATGATCAAAGGGAGAGTGTTATGAAAGCATTGGGACTTATCACAGAAGCTGAAAAGCAAGCTTTTATAGATGTCGCGTGTAAAGATAAGGAGTAAAAAAGGTGAGCGGCCATACAACAGGACCTTTTTTCATTGCCAGTTTTGTTCTTTTGTGGGATTGTACCCTATTTACTACTAAGTAATAATCCTATATCAGACATTATAAATATAGAATATTAACTATTCATGTATTTTTAAATATGTAACCCATTTTCATAAACGAGTCATTTTAAAACCCCGGCATCCTCAGATCACCTTCATTGTAAAATAACAGAGAAAGTAATCTGCATCTAATAATCCTTATAAGGGTACCGCCCCGATTCGTCCGTAAATATACTGTAAGGAATTATCGCCTTAATAAATCGGTTATATTTTCTCTACACACCGAAAAAGTAAAATAAGGAAATCAAAAGCTTTAGTTTGACCAGATAATGCCTCATTGCATTCTGATCTGGTCTCTGCTATTAACCGAATAATGCCATATCCGCATTTGAGAATTGGAAACCTGTACTAACTATTCTTGAGAAAAGTGCAAATTTTGTTTATGAATATTTTCCTTCTTTTTACTTGAAATAAAAATTTTATGATGGACATATTGGCAAACAACGGTGTCTAATCACTTAGAGTATATTTACGGACAAATCTTGGCGGTACCCTCCTCTCTCCTTCCCCGGACCCCAACCTCTCACCAGGATACTACCATCGTTTGCAGTCACTACCTCGGACTCCGCTTCGCTAAAGTCCGAGGCATCACGGGAGGATGCATGAGTATTTTTAGAATTTATTTGTTGTTTTGGATAATATCGATAAAGGGGGCATAAAACAATATAGAAAGTTTAAAGTTCAATATTAGTGGATTAACACAATATTATGTGGTTTATGCAGTGGTTTGCCTTGCCAAATTCGACAGAAATAGTTGCTTGGGGGGTGGATAAAGTGGCAGGAGGAGTGATTGTAGGTTTAGTTGTTCTAATTATTTCCACATATATTACTATAAATCATATAGAGAAAAGACGTGAAACGAGGCAAGAGCAGAATAAAAGACGTGATGAATTAAAAACCAAAATACATGAACATAACCAGAAGTTAATAAACACTGTTATTAAACCTTGGTATGAAGATAAATTTGTGAGTGTTGAATATGAATCATTTACTACAGAACATTTACAAACCGGATATGACAATATCTTGAAACAGCGGCAAAATCGGAAGATTCTTAAAGACGAACTTTCGAGAGAAGAAAACGCAATAAAGGAATATATCAAAAATAAACTTGCCCCTGACGTACCGCCATTCGGTTTTAGTCATGATTTTACCGTAGAGAATATAGAGATGATAATTCTAAAAGAAATAGAAACTATCCTAAAAAAAGGATATGATCCTGAGAAATATACTGCACATCTAACACTTTTCGGATATCATGTCGAAGACCATAATGAAAAATATTTAGTGGATAAAAAGGAAATCTTCAGAAAACGTATAGAATCAATCATAAAAGATAAAATCGTGTATGATATGTTTGAAACAATATCTAATAACAGAAAACAATTGAACCAGAAAATCGATGAATTCTATCAAGGATTGAAACAAATAGATCACGATTTCAAAGAAAGACACGTTGAATTAAAAGGCACTTGTAAAGACTGTAAAGATTGGCAAGAAGAACTAAAAACCCTGAAATAATATACGTGCCTATGTTTCAGAATTCAGGGGTTGTTTGGATTAAGATTTGGCTTATAGATGCATGAAACGGAAGTAGCATGGCAGTCACCCCAAACCCCGGACTTAAGTTCGAGGCCTGTATAAGAAGCATCAACCACTATTACTAATTAATTTACCTTTACATACTATTTGAAGTGAACGGTTTCATATGACGAATCTTGAAATCAAAGAATAGTTTAGGTATAAATGTAACTACAATTCATAATAACTCCGGACTTAAGGGCCTCTGGATGATCTCGGCGGTCCTTCCTGTAGGATACTACAAATTTACAATAAAATTGTAGTATTTATTCTCCATTGAGTGTCCCTGACAATCAAATTTATCTAGTCTTTCATTAATATTTTTATAGTAACCTACTTTCCTGAATGCCACTATTCGATTATTTTGACAAGTTTTATAAGGTCATCAATTGACTGTAAGTATTAATCAAAGATGGTCTCAGACCATCGTTCATGTGGATAGGTGTAAAATGGTATCTAATAACTTTTATAGAGGGCATGCCCTCAGAATAGCGGTACAAATAACGATACTGATATTATTGTTGGTAGTGGGATTGGCTGCGGCAATTCCAGAAACTTCTATAACATCTGGTATTCCGTGTGAAGTTTGTCCAGGAGTAGGTTCATCGACGGTCCCCTCAACCTCGAAAATCAGTGCAATAACGGTGGAGAGTAACGTTTTTTCTCCATTTGCCAATGAATACATGTTAACAGGATCTGAAGGTGGATCTGCGTTCTATTTCCCCAGTAATGGAAATGGTATCTTTGGCACTAAATCAGTCGTGTATAGCGCAAGAACAGTAGATGGGATAACGATTGCAGACTTTGACAATGATGGTGACCTAGACTTTGTTATGGGCGATGGTAATACTGATTCCATAATTCTCTTTAGGAACGATGGTGGAGGCATTTACAATCCAATAACAGTAGCAACAAACGTATTAGGTGGCACTCCATTCTTCAGTCAGTTCAGAGCTGCAGATTTTAATGGCGATGGCAAAATGGATTTTATTGCAGGTGGTTTCACAACAAGTCCCGATCGCCAGTTTGTCTTTTTAAATCTTGGTAATAACGTCTTTACACCTTCTCCAATTGATGTATCTTGGAGATCTGGCGTCATCTTTGTAAAAGAAGTAGGCGACTTTAATAATGACGGGAAGCAAGACATGCTAATAGGTGATGTGTATGGAACATCTTCTGGAAAGGTGTTCCTCTATAAAGGCAATGGGGATGGAACTTTCCAAACACCAGTTTTAGCCATCAACATCAATCTCGATCATAATATAATACATCCATTTGGCCTTGCTGCAGGAGACTTCAATTTAGATGGAAAACTCGATATCGTAATAGGTGGAGCTCAAAATAGTGGAGAATTTTGGCTATACAAAGGGAATGGAGACGGTACTTTTACTGCTGGACCGTCAGTGTTTAATTTGAAAGGCGCTGGGGCTGGATTTGTTGGAATAGATGCTTTTGACTTTGATAAAGATGGAAAGTCAGATGTCGTTGGAACCAACTGGGAGGGAGGACAATTATGGTACGTAAAAGGAAAAGGAGATGGAACTTTCGAATCTCCAGTACTTGTTGAAAGCGGTCTACCACTGGCTGTTGGAATTGCAGCTCCACCGGATAAGAGCATGGGCATTGCAATCGTATCTCCCAACGGAGTTCAGAATTGGGAACCTGGTACAACTAATACAATAAAATGGAACTATGTCGGAAATATTGGTTCTAATGTGAAAATAGAACTTCTTAAGAGTGGAACTGTCAAGACTATTGCTTCTAAGGTTTCTATTGGTACGGGAGGTATTGGTTCTTATGATTGGAAAATTTCGCCAAATCAACCTTCTGGGGAAGATTATCAGATAAGAATAACAAGTACTACAAATAGCCTTTATACTGATACTAGTGACTATTTTGGGATTGACCTGCCAGAAATTACCAGCATGACCCCTACATCAGGCGTAAAAGGCATGGCCATTACAATCCATGGTAAGAATTTTGGCGGATCGCCAGGGGCTGTATTATTCGGTGACACACCTGCTAAATTAGGGCAACCAAATGATGAGTATGGGAAAGCCAAATGGAGTGACACTCAAATCGTGGCACTAGTACCAGAAAAAGGCAGTGGTTGCGATACAATATTTCTAAAATTTTGTGCTGTGTCTGTCAAAACGAAGAATAATATATTGAGCAATTCATTGCCGTTTACTTACTTGGATGTACCAGTTGTATCGCAGTGGAGATGGCCGAGGGATAATGCTGCTCCTATACCAGGCTGGGGATATGGTGACGACACTATATACGGCAGCCACACTGGTATCGACATATATGAAGAAAAAAAAGGCATAATAACGCCGGTATTTGCCGCTGCAGATGGCATAGTTGTTGCAAAATGCCCCAATGGTGAAATATGTAAAGGATTCAGCAACAACAAAAATAAAGATAATCACGGATTATTTGGGGTCGTAATACTTGCACATCGCCTAGCATCAGATGGAACTCTTGTTTATAGTATGTATGCTGATATGTCGGATGTTAGTGATACTCCAGATCCAGGTACAACAGTACATATGGGTGAAATTCTAGGAAAACCAGGTATAACCTGGAAAGGAGACTGGAAGACTCATGTTCATTTTGAAATTAAGAATGAACCTGTATTGCATAATCCGAGTTGGGTCCCTGGGTCCACACCACATTGGGGATACATAAAGAATGAAAAAAACCTAAACCCAGATAATTATGGTTATAAAAATCCAAATCCATTTATTAACCTGCCAGCTCCAACTCTCATATATCCGATCCAGGGTATTAAAAAAGTATCGATTACACCCACAATGAGCTGGAGTTCCGATATTCAACTAAATAGGATTCAAGTTTCTAGTGATATAAATTTTAAAAACATTGTGTTTGACCAATCTGACATTATTACAAATTCTATCACCATACCAGAACAAGTATTGCAACATAAAATCAAATACTGGTGGCGTGTAAATGCTAGAAATTCAGGTGGTGCAGGGTTTTGGTCCAAGGTAGAGAGTTTTACCACAATATAAACTATAAAATATGATAAAGATATAGAAAGTATTAAACGTGCATACGCAATTTTAATTTGTTTTTATTTTTTCTTAAGATCAAGAGAGAAATTACTTGGTCGGAATTTAAATAAAGATATAAAAAATGATGAAATAAGGGAAAGTAGAAAGAAAAATCAAATCGATTGAAAATAAAACTGGTAAAACTTACGAAATTCTTATTCGTATAAAAAACCAGACATTTTAAATATAAAACATTAATTATTAAAACATTTTTAAATATGTAACTCATTTTCATAAGCGTATCATTTTAAAATCCCCCCATCCTCAGATCACCCTCATCGTAAAATAAGAGAGAAAGTTTTCTGCATATATTAACGGATTATACGCGGTTTTTAACAGGACTTTATCTCAAAACGATATCTAGAGGCAATATCCTCTCCGTCTGCTCATAGATCGTATAAATGCTTCCATAAATGGGATATGGGCGGTTAATTCAGATGATTTAATAGGAACTATTGGCAGCAGATAATTTTCAAACTAAGCTCTCCTCTCGGTAAGCCTTAATTTGAAATAGGGCTATTAACTTGGGGCTGTTTTTTACTAATTTCAATTATATCTTCATCAATTTGGATATAATCAATATAGTCCTTATTATATAAAAATCCTAAATAAAATTGAATGTCGCTAGTAGAGTCAAATCCAATTAACATCTTTTTGCTAATAATATATTTTATTTTATTTAATCCCAATTCTTTAAAGAGTCTGTTTAAAATCTCATCATTTCTAATAATAGTTTTGTTTCCCAATAGTGGATGGCGTAATTCTGCAGTGTTCTTATCTATTCGATTTATTTCTATTTGCGTAAAAGGGAAATTCATAGCAATATCATCATCTTCTAACCATTCCCATTCAATATCACCATATTTTCTATAAAATAAAAATTCTCTATCAGTTAAAGAAATTTCTCTTAAACTTTTGTTATATGACATTAGTAATGGTGTAATTGATCTTGATGATTGCAAGCGTTCTATTTTATCTAATGCAGATGTAAGATCTCCTGGTCTAATCTTTTTAGTTGAAAATCTTTGAATATGATTCAGAACGTCTGTCTTTTGAATCCCATAAATTAAACCGTAATCTGTCGCTTCTGTTAAAAATCTATAAATTTGATAATAAACCTTTAATTCCGTATTAGACCTAAAACCTCTCTCGAAAACTTCTTTAATTTTGGTGTAACGTTGACTAATATCTAATACTATTTTTTTCCTAGCCTTTTCCAGTGATTCTAGCTTATTAATTCTCTTAATTTCGGATTGTCTCTCTGTTATTCCTTCAATAATACAAATAGTTTCAGCTATTCTTTGAAGCAATCCTATATTTTCATATGAAGAATTAACCATATCTTCTGCAATTTCTTTTGAAAAAGATATGTTAAGCGCTTCTTCACCTTTTTTTAAAACGCTATGTAATTCTTCTTTTGTCCAACTAATATTGAGTTCTTCAATTCTTCCAGATAAATCTCCATTATAAAATGCAAGGAGATTTTGTTCTGCCCAAATACCAATTATTAATACAAATACATTTGATTCAAATAATACTTTAAGGTGAAATGCAATTTCTTGTCTTGTTTCTTCAGACAAATAATGAAAGTCCTCAATAATCAAACGTTTATTATTTGCAATCAATTGCTTTGCTAAGAGTTTTACACATTCGCTAGATCCATAGGAAGGCTTGAATGTCTTAGCTATTTCTTTGGAACTTGAATCAGTTGTCGTTCCTTTTACATCACTTTTCAATAGCCCTGGAATGCCACCTTCAACTTTTCCTGCTACTTCGTCGCTTACATCCTTCTTTACTTTTTCAAGAATTTCTTCAGGAACTTGTACCCCTAATAAATTTAGACCTTCAATCCAAATCTCATTACATGTCATTTTTGGCAGACAATGAATAACAATAATCTCTGAATCTTTAATATTTTTCTTTCTAATACATGATTTTCCTTGTTTTGAGGCACCATGAATTACAATATGCTTTTGAGAACCCCATAAATAATTGAATTTGGTATCAAGGTTTTTTCTATCTACATAGGTATATTGAGGTACATCACTTTGTATCCCAAAAACTCGATTTAAATATGGAATAATATTTTTGCCTCTATCAATTTATTTTCTTCTTTTTCTGTTTAAATCTATTTGTGATTACTAATTTTATCGGCTATATGATTTTGCACCAACCATCACGCCAATTCCAATAATCAATACAATAAATCCTGTGATTTCGTATCTTGCGACCATCAAGGAACCACCAAAAATAAATATAATTATTCCGAGTATTAGCAATACAACTTTGCCAATTCCTTCTCCTATAGCATCGATGAAACCCATAAAGTCTGATTATACAATAAATATTATTTAAATATATCTGCTCTTGTCATGAGCATAAGTATAACGTAGCCTCTTAACAACACAGTGTTTTATCTCAAAAATGCATATATTCCTAAATTAAATTCAGTTTTTCACGATATTGCTATCTGCTTTTTTTGTCCAGAATACTTTCTCATTGTGTGTGAAGCTTCCCATGGTGTAGAATTTCACCACAAAAGTATTAAATACTTTAATGTACATTGCAAGTAATAATTACATCGTGTGCATAAAACACATGAATGTACATTGATGTAAAGAAAATCTGTATAAGGAGAATGAATATGATTGGAAAAGATGAAGTAAAGAATGTTTATGTATTTACTAAAGACGGTTTGATAGTGCCAGTACGCAAGGAAAATCCCATAAAAGGTGAAACATGGGAAAAAGAGTTGGTCCCGTATTCAGAAATTAAAAAATTAAACCTAGGAACAGTATGCATCGAACCTGAGATAAAGGGAAATATTCTTGTATCACTGAAAATGCGAAGAGAGTTTGAAGGAACCTCAGACAGACAAAAAGTTAAAGACAAAAATGAAACTAATGGTATTTTATTACCAGACTTACAGAAAATCGATCTGACTATGAAAGATATAAGAAGCATGGTAACACCAGATGGTCAAAGACACAATGTTACTTCATGGGCAGTTTTTTTAGTGGATCTAGCTAATTATTTAGAATCTATTAATAAAATCAATGATAGCAATGTACCAATAGATGATTATGCCGGTCGAAAAAGATATTTGATAAATAGTGAAAACAAACATAAATCAGGAGCAAAGTTCATTGGAACTCATAAAACGAATAAAGGACTCCATATTGAGACAAACTATCCACCCAACCTTATTGTGAAAAATTCAATACATTTAATTGAATACTGTAACCAAGATCCATCAAGTTTCAAGGTTATAATGTGAGCATCCAATATTCCTGTGAATAATTCCTGAGCTGGCATTGAATTCCTGTGAGCATTCTTCGTTCTCTCCCCGGAGAGGGAGAGCAGGCTGAGATTCAATTTGATCTCTCTTGCGTCAGGGAGATCGCAGGCATTTGGAGCTGGCAAAATAGAACAAATCGTTGTGAATGTACAATCAGGAAGAGACACTACTTTTCAGTCAGGGCATGGCTAGATTAGACTGGAGTCCCTTCTTGCAGATGCTCTTTTGAAGCATCCAAAATAATTGTCTTCCCATCAATAGATAGCGCCTCACGCAGTGAATTGATCTCTTTCTGCTGCTCCACCAGTATAGACAAGAACATAGCCTCCATTGGATCAAGAGTCGGTACAACCGTGCATGATGATGCATGTTCTCTTGCTTTATTCATGAGGCTGTCAAAAGCATTCCTGTCCTCTCCCCTCAGTGCCCTTCTGAATGCTGAAAGTTCATCTACTATCCCTTCAAGCAGCATGCGAAAGCTTGGAACAGTTCTGCCCATGTAGATCCTCTCCTCGGAAATCAGTTAGTCTGGTCTGGCCAAACGGGATAGTCGTATATTTAGAAGGATTCCTGTTGTATGTTATTCTGATCTCTCTTTTTGAACATTCAACATCCAAAAGATATCCTGCCTTTGCTAATCGTTCTAAAAAAAGTGGGATTTTGCGCGGATCAACGGGATTATTCATGGTTTTCACTTCCATTATTGGGTGTTGTTACACAAACAGGGAAAATGCGCCATCAAGAATCCCGGAAGGAATGAGGCTTATTAAACTGCTTCGATAAAGACTGATATTCATTAGGATGCGATATAAGAAACTATCTCAGTGCAATAAGGCATTTCTATCTTTGAATAGGCTATAATTCTATTTACCCTCTCTACTTCCCCCAGCCTCATACCAGTACTATCATCGTTTGAGTCATCGGGACGTAACTAATTCTCTTTTTCCCTTCCCAAAATCTTGGACTTACAGGTGGGGTAAAAAATGGGTAACTTTACTCCAGAGAAAGAGCTTGTGAGGTCGATAATAACGCTTTCATCACATGGCGCATTTTCCCTGTTTGTGTAACAACACCCATTGTTTGACGTCCACCCCTTGTGGGATTGATACTGGCAACTATGGAGTAGGTATCGAGCAGGTCTGTGACGTTTGACGTCCACCCCTTGTGGGATTGATACGTTCACCAGCCCAGCAGGATAGATAAAGGCAATATTGTTTGACGTCCACCCCTTGTGGGATTGATACTCCGTTCCCCCCAATACTTCATATAACCGTATTGTGGTTTGACGTCCACCCCTTGTGGGATTGATACACAAAAAAACCTGAAACTATGGATTCTTCAATATTAGTTTGACGTCCACCCCTTGTGGGATTGATACAAGAATAATACAGATAGAATACTAAAGGAATGATAACGTTTGACGTCCACCCCTTGTGGGATTGATACGAAAAACATAACGCAATAACCGAAAAGAGTTTTCGTTTGACGTCCACCCCTTGTGGGATTGATACATGAATATGGATATTGGGGAGCGGCAGGCGCAAATGTTTGACGTCCACCCCTTGTGGGATTGATACATCTGTTTTTGACGGCACAGAACTGTACACACCCCCGTTTGACGTCCACCCCTTGTGGGATTGATACAATGTTGCCAGAACCGCGCATGTAATTTTGAAATAGTTTGACGTCCACCCCTTGTGGGATTGATACATTTGATTAACATCATTCGTTTGAGAGATTCCAGTGTTTGACGTCCACCCCTTGTGGGATTGATACCCATAATAATTCCCCTGGTTCGTTCCTTCAAACGAGGTTTGACGTCCACCCCTTGTGGGATTGATACCCTGACTGCCACAATGCAGACCCGACACCATAAGAGCGTTTGACGTCCACCCCTTGTGGGGTTGATACACTGGTTGCAACGCTCAAGGCTGCGCAACGCAACTCGTTTGATGTCCATCCCTTGGTGGGTGATATTTGCTTGATTCGTTGCTTTACTGTACTTACCATTTTATATCTTAAATGGTAAGTAAAATGCGGATCTCCTGAAACATGTATGCGATTTTGCATTAAGAACAAGCCGTTTTAACAAATGGTAAGTCACTCTTTGCTCAATGTGGTGGTGGACAAAAATGGTCTAAACTGATAGTTTAAATAGAAAGAAATTATACTCTTGTATAACATGGAACAGAAACGTATTATCACAAAAGAATGCAACAATCTTGATAAATTGCCCGCTGAGCTGAGGAAGCACTACGAAGCGAGCATGCAACATAATCAAGAACTTATGAAGCAATTAGCCAATATGTGATTGGCGCACAATCTTTATTAACCATTTTTCTATATCTTCCACAGTGCATTCGTATTTAGCTATTCTAAGCAATGCGCGGGTCATTTTCTCCTTATCTGTGTGTATGTGTAGTCCCTCTTCTCTGAGGAGAATATCTGCTATCAAATGACCAGTTCTTTTATTACCATCAAAAAAAGGATGATTGGTAATTATGTGGTTTAATGCCAATGCAGCTTTCTTTACGACATCGTTTTTTCTTCCAAGCAAATAAATCAGATGATCGATAGTGCCCAGGTTGAGAACTCCTTTTACCCCTCCAAGCCTCTCGATAACATCATCATGAAGTATTATAATGTACTCAACTGTAAGTTCGTTTCCCTCTGCCTTCATTTCCAGAACTGGAACCACTTCTTAACGTTTACTTCTTGTGGTGGCATCAGTAGTCTGTCAAGTTGGCCTGATATCCTGATATGATCCTGCGTAAGAAAACCGACTTGATTTTGTAGGTCCGTGATATTTTCATTCTTCGCTTTGATCAATTCTTCCAGGCTCTCAACTTTAGCCTCCAATATTCCCGGCGGTTCTCTTGCGGTGCACAGGCCTCTCCTGGATCGAGGCATGAACCTGGATGAATGCAAAGCTATCTGCACTACCATCCTTCAACCCATGCAGGATGATTTTTTTGATAGCTTTGAGTAATCTGCTCGATATCCTCCCCTACCTTCTCATAATGCTTTTCTTTAACTTGCATTGTGTGATCCGCTGCAACTGCAGATAGTTTTCTGCTGCCTCCGGCATTGTCATGGTGACGTTCTCCTGCTTCTCTGAGTGCCATGCAGGTCACAAGTTTCAGGGTCCTGCCATCAACATAGTATTTTATAATTTTCTGGATCCCCAGGATCTTCGCATATCTTGAAATTTCCTGGTTAAACCATTCAAGCGAGAGCATCTCCTCATTTTTATTGATAAATATGGGTCCCTTTTTCCGGTTGCTCACGTATTCCCGGAGCATCTCATTTGTGGATGGGGTAATGGCTCTTGTCTTTGGGGTTGAAGGCAGCCAGTCTTTTTCATGATGGTCTCCTTTTCGTGGTTTTGTCTTTTGCTTGACTTTGAGAGCCGTGACAAGCCCCTGTTTTCTATCCCACTGTTCAACCAAGAGGTTCAGCACTTCAAAAGGCCTTAACTGGGTTTCATAGATGATCCTGAAAAATATTTTTTCTCTCAGGTCAATACTGTGGTGTGTGCACATTATCTTACACTCTTCAACAGTCATCCCTCGATTAAGCAAAGTTTCAGTTGTGAGGAGTTGGTTAGTGTTTGACTTTTGGCCTTGTTTTGGTTCGGATTCTGCTATTATTTGCATGGGAGTTCACCGTGTTAACTTAGTGTTTGATCTATGAAACACTAAGTAAATAAAAATTTCTAACAAACGGACCATGAATCAAATACCAGTCACTATGAAGGGCGCAGTCCACTCCGTATATTTACTTTAGTTTTAATCCTGGGGTACCATTTCTATTTGTTCTTCCAGCAAGAGACCATTAGCTTGGAGTTTTTCTTTATATTTAATCCAATCAAGTTCATTTTGTAAACGTTCTAGAACTTCATTACACCAATTGAGAAAAACATATGTTTTACTATTAGAAAATAAAAGAGGTATTGTAGCTTGTGGAGATACATCTAATTTATAGTAGACAATAGAACTATGTGTCCTGAAATCTTTGTTGTTGAATCTTTTAATAGGTAATATTTCTGTTCCAGATGATGGAGACCATCTTATATTCAGTTTTATTCCATTAAAACTAAAACATATACTTTTTTTTCCAGTTTGAATTTTGGTATTTTTTAAAAGTCTAATTTTTGTACCCAATTCACCTTCATCGTTTTTTATAAAATCATTTGATTTAAATTCATCTTTTTCAATTGGGTTAATATCTTCAAATTTCTTTTTGTTTTCGTTTATAATTATAGATGAGTCATATTTTGATGTATGTTGAAGGAAAAGATCGAGCAATGGCTTTACCAAACACTCAAAAACCGAGATGAGAAAAGCATGCGAATTGTTTTTTTTGACCTCTCGGATTCATATTTCGAAGGAAGAAAATGTCCAATCGCAAAACCAGGAAGAACTAAAGCTAATGGCTTCAGGGAAAAAAGAATAATTCTTTCCCTGCTTGTTAATTCAGAAGGCTACCCTTTTTCATGGAAAATACTTGAAGACTACACGGCTGATGTTTCAACACTCACGAAAAATACTGCTTTATGGCAAAAGCAATTCAACTTTTCAAAGATCATATTAGTTTTTGACCGTGGTATGGTCTCAGATGAAAATCTTCTAAATCTGGAGAATAAACAGAGCTATCTTTATATCACAGCACTTGATAAACCACAGATCGCAGGGATTGAAAAGGTAAATCTTGAAAGGTTTAAGGACTTCACAAATGAGATTATCGAGAAAGAGATTTTGTCAAAAGGATTGACAAAATATGATGAAGTAACTTTCTATGAAGATATGGGAGTCGATAGTGCCAGCAGACGACATATCCTTATCTTCAATTCGGATCTCCTCAAAGATCAGCGAAAAACCAGAGAAAAGCTAATCGATATAGCAATAAAGGAATTGGAAGAAGAGAAAACATCGCTATTAGATGCGAAAAAAAGCCGAAATCTTAAACCCACAGAATATAAGATTAGTGAAATACTCAGGAAACGGGGAGTTCAATCTTTCATTGACACCAAACTTGAAAGTAATAATTTATCTGGCAAAACTGGATCGTCGATCAACAGCTTTAATCTCACATATGAAATAAATGTTGATGCTATAAAAAAAGCAATGCTTGTAGATGGTATTTGGATGCTGGTAACAAACATTACAGAAACCCTAGAATCTGAAGAGGACAGACTTAAACCAAAAGAGCTCATAAATGCTTATCGAGATAAAAACAGGATTGAGGAAGCTTTTAGGAATGTTAAATCATTCATAAAATTTCAGCCAACATTTGTATATACAGATGAACATGTTCGTGCACATTATACGATTTGCATCTTGTCATACTTGCTGGATGTGACAATTACAAATAGGCTCAGACAAAAACCGATTGAAGAAATAGGAAGCGTGGAAAAAGTTCACAGGATTCTGAGGAGATGTGAAGTTGGAAAATTGAGTGTGAAAGGAACTGACTGTTGTGGGTTGAAACTCATGCCTATAACGGATGAGCAAAAGAGTGTGTTAAGGCTATTTGATTGTAATTATATTGTGAAGAATGAATTTTTAAAATCGATAGGCGTTAGCTAATTAAGAACAGATTTTTTAACATATGGTGCTCTACCGATACGGGTATTGTCTTTAATCTGACGAAGATGGGTTATAAAAGAGATTTAGATATTTATCTTTTCTTCTATTTGAACGCATAGGAAAGTATAAACATATACCCCAAACCGGGGTAGTAGCAGCGCTGCTGCATTGTCGTGATGCCGCCGTTCATGGAGTTCCCAGTAGGAAATAATATTTTAATCCTGGCGGGTGAGATAATCTATGATTTTCTCTTTTCCATATTTTTTTATTAAAGATTTTAGAAGCATTTCAAATACGTCATCAGAAAAGTATGTACATAATAAGTCAAAATCGTTGATGAAAATATCAGCGGTTTCTGGCAATGGAATGAATTTTGTTTTTAGACGTTTTTTGATCATGGTCTTGTTTCGTGTCCGTTTGATTCGGATACTTTTGAGGCTGTCCTTTATGAAATTACGTTGTGTTTTGGTAAGCATGTTAGCAAATTATGCTAACTTTTCTTTATAAACCCTTGGGATAATTTTGAATCACTATGAAACAAGCTAAAACAAGAAGTGAAAAAATTAAAAGAGAAAACATCTATATAAAAATAGAAGAGTTGATATATATAGTGATCATGCTACGTATATTAGTCGAAATGAACAAATTCTAAATAAAACATGGATGAAGGCATAGAAAAGCCTACTTTTTGTTTTGTCAACAGCTAACATGCTTTTTCTTCCCTTTTTTTTGCTGCTGGTGCTTACTTAATATTTAGGGTAGCTACCAGAGTAATCCGCCCTTGGAGGATTGATAGTATATGATACTGATTGTTTTGTAGGTGCAGTCCATATTGTTCCTGTGCTATGTTTGGACTGTGGACTGCACCCCCAAAAAATGGACAGATAGTTAAGCAACATTCTTCATAAATTTATACAAAATGATGACAAAGTTCCAATCCTACCAATAGTTTTATATCAAATCATCTAAATAGCCCCTCATATCGCATCCATGGTTGTTTTCAGATAATGATTTCGTCAGAACTGCGTATAAACCTATTTTGATGCAGAATACTTTACTTATTCCTTTTCAATTAAGGTGATCGGGGGGAGGAGAGATTTTCAAATGATCTTCTTATGAAAATAAGTCACATATTTAAAAATATAGGAATAATTAGTATTTTATATTTATTAGACGCGTATCACTTGATTTTTTCAATTAAAAATTGATCTGTAATTGGAGAAAGATTTAAACAATAAAGCAATATGCTATGTTACCATGGTATCAAGAGATTACCTTACTTGGTTTTGGCTGGATTATTTCACAAATAAAGAAAGAACAAATGAATATATTTCAAATAAGATTAAAACTAAAAAGTATAATGATTGTTACGATTCTGTAGTCAAGCTAAAGCAAGACTATAAATTAACAGAAAAATTTGAAAAAATAGAAAAGATAAATTCCAAAACTATTAAAGAGCAAAGTGATAAAGTTATTTATAGTGTGAAACAGGCATCTGAATATTTTAGATTATCAACAAGTGCGAATTTGCATGTAAAGCCTCTAATCTTATATTACGGAATGATCTCTCTCTCAAAAGCATTGATGGAAAGTACATTTATTTTCAGAAACATTAAAAATCAACATGGTTTGGGAGGAAATCATGATTATAAGAAATGCATAGTTATGCCAAACGGGTTTTTCCCAAGGTTTTCTGCTTGCAACTTCTATTCTGTGGGGGATCCAAGTTTTGTTAATACAACAGCTTATAATAATATTCTAATTCTTATTTATGAAAAAATTAGTCTGACATTTGAGGATTTAATATTCCCACTTAGTTATTATTTACCTCAAGGCAACTCGTTATATAGAAAAAGTCCAGATATGTACACAAAGGTTTTTGGTCATTATTCCCAGAAATATGCTATTGATCCGATTAGCTGCTATCTAATGATAATGTACTTATTCTCAAATTTTGTTCGCTATAAACCTGTAGAGTGGATAAGAATAATTGAAGGAAATGATGAAGACTACCCTAAAATAGATTGGATATTAAAACCTTTACTTGAAAGAGCAGTATTAGATTATCCTGCTTTAATATTGGATGAATTTAGGAGATTATCGGAAGGAGACGGACCATAGAGAATAGATGCTACATTTTTATTGTAATATTGTACTGTTTATTTTCCATGTCGGATCTATGATATTTTGAAAGTTGCAAAAATATAAGTTGATTCATTTGCATTAGTTGTTAAAAATATATTATCATTTGTGATTCTAAATAAGAGGTCTTAGATCTATGGCTCATAATACTGGTAAATATTTAGAGGAATTAGTAACATGGATTCAACAATCTGTCCATGAAAAGGCCTTAGTTATACCAAACGAGAAAGTCTTAGATATTGATACAAAAAAAGAGCGTCAGATCGATATTTCAATCCGTCTTTCTGATGGTCCTACACATTTATTTGTAATGGTGGAAGTTCGAGATCATAAAAAGCCTATTGATGTTCGTTATATCGAAGAAGTCAATAGTAAAAAACAGTCCGTAAATGCTAATGCAGCTTCTATAGTTTCTCGATCAGGATTCACTACGACTGCTCTTGAGAAAGCCAAGCATTTGGGAATTCAAACGTTAACATATAAAGAGGCTTTAGAATCAGATTGGAGTGGTTGGATACAATGTAAACATTTTTCAGTTATAACAAGAAAATATGATAATGTTCTAATCACGATGGGAAAGGAAGATTCCAACGAAATATTAAATGTAGCTCCAGAGATTTTATTACAAGCAAAAAACAATTTTAAGAGCAACGTCTTGCTGGACAATGACGGAAAATCTATAGGATCTTTTTTCGACCTCGCTTGGTCCATAATAAATCCATCCATCGAAAAACTCTGTGAAGGTTTGAAATCTAATGGGGAAAAAGTACGGCGCTCTATTATGTTTAATGGGATTTTAGAACCAGAACTTTATGTGCTCGGAAATGATGGAGTTATGCATAAAATCATAAAAGTCCTAGTGACAGCTGATTTCTATATTGAAGAAAAGCAATACCCTATTCACATATCAAGATATCGAAAGACTGAATCTATTGAATCAATTGCAGAAGTGGCAACAGCAGATATAGAGTTAGGAGACAAAAAATTTCGAATTGATATCTTAGCACCTAATGCAGGTGATTACATACCAGGTGGATCAAAGGTACAATTAAGAACTACACCCCTGAATATTGAACCTAAGAAAAAGTCATAGATGTTATGATGTTTTTGTTAGACGCAACAAGGTGAGAGGGAACATAGAGAATAAACACTACACGTTTATCACAAAAATGTAGCATCAAACAAATCTCAGACTTTGGCCGTATATTCAAAGGAGAATGAGCTCCCGCGCGTTCGTGCCTCATATCGAATCCTGGGAACTTCTTCCAACATGGAGAATGCAGATCTTCAGCTGTTTGCAGCGGGTGAGAGGATGGGGATCCGGGGAAGGGGAGAGAATCGTAGAGAATAAGTGTATTTGATACCTGGGCGCCATCATCACCGAAGTTCATTTCAGGCGATAAATTAAAACAAGTACCATAGGACTTATCTTTTGTTAGGCTTACAGTAATATCTTCACTAGATTGTGAAAAAAAGAGATCTTTGAATGATGGATCTAAATTTGAGCTGAGTTCCACTCTGGCAGTTTTTGATTATCCCCGAAAAATTAAAGCATAGTATATATAGTATGTAGACGTCTACGTATACGTAATAAACAGGGATAAACACATGAATATTTTTTGTATCACAAATAATAAAGGCGGTGTTGCTAAAACCACCAGTGCAGTAAACCTTGCCTATGCCCTTGCAAATAACGGCTATAAAATCTTAATGATTGATACTGATCCACAATGTAATTCTACTTACTCCTTACTTGGAAATCTTGACCAGCCAAAAACACTTTTTGAAATCCTTCTAGATAATTTGCCCATTGAACAAACAATTATTCCGACAAAACACAAAAACCTGTTTATTGTCCCCTGCTCAATTAATTTAAGCGCAGCAGATTTAATGCTGGCTTCAGCACATGGGCGGGAACGAAAATTGGAAAGAGCAATCAGACCGATAAAAGATTTATATGATTTTATTATCATTGATACCCCCCCACACCTAGGCGTTTTGACAATCAATGCACTCATTGCCTGTACTGATGTCTTAATTCCTTTCTCGCTGACCACCTACTCACTTATCGGTGTCGGTATTCTACAAAAAACGATTCAAGAACTGAGAGATAATCTTGATGTAAAATTGCCGATTTTGGGAGTTTTCGCTTGTCTGGACGATCACACGAATATCAATAAAAACGTTCTGCATGCGATTAAGGACATGTTTAAAGAAAAAGTATTCAAGACTGTTATTCCAAGAAATGTTGCACTTGAGGAAGCGCATAATCAAACTATCTCTATTTTTGATTATCAACCCACGAGTAAAGGCGCCAAAGCATACGAAGACTTAACTAAAGAAATTCTAGAGCGGGTGAAGTTGACCTATGGAAAATAAAAAAAAATTCATCAATCCACTCACCAGGTCAAGCGAAGAAGATCTAAATATTCCACAAACGTCAACACCTTCAGTAACACCCACACCAACAGACAACTCACCTGCCCCGAATGAGTATATATCACTCAGGAAACGAGGTAATAAAGCCTTTGAAAAAACACATGAGCGTTTTACTGGTTGGATGGATAAACAATTAAAAAAACAATTTGTAAACATTGCTAAAGACGAAGGCGTTTCGAAAACTTCTCTCATAAATGAAGCGATTGCAGATCTGTTAAAAAAACGCATGCCTAAGTAAGAAAAAAATATTACGTTTGCGTGTATGTGTACGTAAACGTTTACGTGTTTTTTAATTGCATCATTTTTTCTTATTTTTCTGCACAAAACGAACCAATAAAAAACAGACGTAGACGTATACGTTGATGTTTTAACCGGATTAGTTCCAATAAGAGGTTTCCGAGATCATCAGCCTTCTCTTCACAACAAATGACTCAGGTACATTTTCCGAATACACGATGATCCATAGGGCCCATAAGTATGCGATTTGAATATCACATAATACCCGGTAGAGAGTTTCTTTCTACAATATCTGCAAGTGCCCCTCTCTTCCTGCTTTACGAGTTTGGGTTTTTCAAACTGAAGATTTGATGCTTCCGGAGTCATTAAAAAAGTTTTTTCAGTTAGTTGTAGAAGCTTCTCTTTTTGGGCAGCCTCCAGAATTTCATCGATTATGGCCCAGTACAAACGTTCGTGTCATCAGGTGCCATTGAGATAAACCAAAAAAGCACTTGTAGCAAAACGGATGCAGTGGGTTACATTGATAAAAATCCAAAGACATTCAAAAAAGTTAAATTTGATAAAGATCGTGAGAAAATTAAGGAATTACTCAAGCTCGTGAGTACACAAACCATATCGCGCTCAACACCTACATCAACAAAAGAAGGCTACAGTATTTCTAATGGCACTTGGTGACACGAACGTTTGTACTACCCCTATAAGACATTTTTAATAATTAATAAAAAAAATAGTTAATTTAGGTCAGTTAAACTCACTGCCCAATTTTTACCTTTACAAAATTCAATAAGTTCTGTTAGATCATATCATCATAAGAAAAAAATTAGAATTCTCAAAACTATAATAAAAACCCACAAAGGGATACCAAAAATTTTTACTGTCAAAAACAAATATATCGCCATAAAAAATTGAACTATCCACTGTATAATTACTGCAATCAAAGCAATTCCCCACGCCAATAAAATAACTCCAATAAGTAATCCAATAAGCAAACCTATAAACTCAATCCCAGATATTTCCATAATGTCATAAGAGTTACTTTCTTATTTAAAATACTGGTTTTGGTATTAGGGTACCGCCCCGATTTCGACGTACATGTACGCTAAGGAATTATCGCCTTAATAAATCGGTTATTCTTGCTCGATGCACCGAAAAAGTAAAATCAGGAACTCTCAAGCTTTAGTTTGACCAGATCATGCCTTATTGCATTCCGATCTGGCTCTTTCTATTATCCGAATTATACGAATAATGCCATATCCGCATTTGAGAGTTTGGTAACCTATACTAAATATTCCTAAAAAAAGTGCAAATTTTGTTTATGAGGAGTTCTTTTCTTTTTACTGGAAATAAAGAGTTAAAACCAGAAATATTGGCAAACAACGATGCCTACTCACTTAGCGTACATGTCGCATAAATCGGGGCGGTACCCTCATTATCCTGTTTATGCAGAATTTTGGAGCGATCGGGATACGGATTGATAATAATATCAATCTATGAACCTGAAAGATGAAGATATTTCATTGAAATTGCTTTCAAGTTCGGCAGTCACATTATCCCGCTTTTCATCGTATTGGTGGTTGCATCATCCGAATGGCCTTCAAAAATTATTTATTAACAATGTAGGGATTAGCGATTGTAAAATACAGATTAGCTCAAGCCGCCTTTGAAAAAAATAAATTTACTTTTAAATAAGCGAATCTAAAGTAAATTATTTATTTATTTTGTTCTATCTTTCCACTTCACAACCTTCACATACATCGTTATATATGTCGTCATTATGATTCCCACAGTGTTTACAAGTCCAACCTTCATCTGGTAAAAGACCACCAACAAGACTTTCTAAACTCATATTTTCACCTCCTATTATTTATCTAATTTCGTCATAATATGACTCATCAGGTAGAATTTAAGTCTACTATTAGAAATAATAATTTTGTTCATTCAACACACCATACACATGTTATATACGTTTTTATAGTATATATTTTTCATAAATTTGGTCTCAGCATGCCTTAAGCTCCACTGGTTTGTACTTGTTACCCTTTGGATGTTCCTCATTATATCTTCCAATTTCACTGTGGCAATCGATACACCGCCCTTCTGCCCTGTTTTTTAATCAGTGTTTTCACGTTCATATGAGATTGTCGGATAATCCCTTAAAATTATTCTAAATTCTTCTTTCGTTTCATGAATTTCCAGATTTTTCAGAAAAAATGTGCTTTTTTCATCAAAAAATCCATATTAGCCCTTTCTTTTCCTCAATATTCCCATATTTTCTTCACTTTTCATCACATTTTTAGATAGCATACGCTATCAATGACGTTTGCAAGCCTCTTAACATTAACAACGATAGCAGTGATAATGAATTGAACAT
>Ga0209540_10000985_pt1 | contig 22867 bp, 19 predicted proteins | sample BarGraIncu01121A_FD_184501 | JGI IMG/M metagenome (GOLD analysis project Ga0209540, IMG submission 184501) | Arctic peat soil microbial communities from Barrow, Alaska - Barrow Graham LP Incubations 011-21A (SPAdes) (version 2) | ecosystem: Environmental > Terrestrial > Soil > Wetlands > Peat... | reverse complement strand
TCCAAAAGAAGTCAGAGAAAGAACTGATGCACTTGACGGACTCGGAAATACAACCGCAGCTACAGGTAAAGGTTTTGCAATTGGTTCAGCAGCTCTTACGGCACTTGCTCTGGTTGCAGCATATATGGAAGAAATAAAACTATGGCTTGGCAGGCTTGCTGACAAAAGCGTCGATGGTTATAAACAGATTGGCGATGTATTGTTTTATAAGAGCCATGCACCTGCAGTTGTTCAGGCCGGACAGCATGCAATTTTGGTTACTGATGCAGGTATAAAAGATTTTGTATCGGCATATAACCTTTCATTATTCAATCCGATATTACTGGCCGGTCTTTTCATTGGCGCCATGATGTGTTTCGTGTTCGTGGCAATGGCAATGAAAGCAGTCGGAAGGAATGCAGGACGAATGGTCGATGAGGTAAGACGCCAGTTCAAGGAAATCCCGGGCATCATGGAAGGAACCGGGAAACCTGAATATGCAAAATGCGTTGCTATTGCAACCAAGGGGGCGCAGAAAGAAATGGTAGTTCCAGCCCTTATGGCTATTATAGTTCCTGTTGTAACAGGTATCATTTTTGGAGTTCCCGGAGTTGTTGGTCTGCTTATGGGCGGAATGACAACAGGTTTCACTCTGGCCAGCATGTTGAATAATGCCGGCGGTGCATGGGATAATGCCAAGAAATTCATTGAAAGAGGCAATTACGGCGGCAAGGGAAGCGAATGCCACAAAGCAAGTATCGTTGGTGATACCGTTGGTGATCCGTTCAAAGATACTTGTGGTCCATCTATGAATATCCTGATCAAGCTTATGTCGATGGTTGCCGTAGTTATGGCAGGTGTGACCGTTGCGTTCAGTATTTTCGGATAATAGTTGATTATAATAATATTAAAAAGCTGCTCATTACGGGCAGCTTTTTTTGTTAATTTGGTATGTCACTAATTTTATGAGAAATGAATCTCCCGTCCCTCTCTGATATCCGGTCTGCTCATTCCAGGATAAAACCATTTATTCATCAAACACCTGTTTTGACTTCACAGCAGCTTAATAAAATATTCGGATGTGAACTGTTCTTCAAATGCGAGAATTTCCAGAAGGTGGGAGCATTCAAGTTCAGGGGAGCAACAAATGCTGTCCTCTCGCTGAAAGATGATGAAAAACAAAGGGGAGTTGTAACTCATTCATCGGGAAATCATGCGGCAGCGCTTTCCCTGGCAGCAAGAATGAATGATGTTAAAGCTTTTATTGTAATGCCTGAAACCGCTCCTGAAGTCAAAAAAAATGCAGTAAAGGGATATGGAGCTGAAATCACATTCTGTAAACCAACCCTTCAGGCACGTGAAGAGACAGCACAAAAAATAATTGACAGAACCGGGGCAATTCTGGTTCATCCCTATGATAATTTCAATGTAATTTGCGGACAGGGCACCGCATCGGTTGAATTACTGAATAAGGTGCCTGATCTGGAAATTATTGTTGCACCTATCGGTGGCGGAGGATTGATGAGCGGAACCTCGACGGCCGTAAAAGGTATTAACAACAATATAAGTGTCATCGGCGCCGAGCCTCTCAATGCCAGCGACGCCAGGGAATCATTTAAGACCGGAAGGATTATCCCCTCAGTAAATCCAGTAACAATAGCTGATGGGCTGCTCACATCTCTTAGCGAGCTAACCTTTACAATAATCAGAAAAAATGTCGATGATATTTTTACCGCCCGTGAGGAAACGATTATTGAATGCATGCTTTTGGTGTGGGAAAGGATGAAGATAGTCATTGAGCCATCATCAGCAACCGTTCTGGCAATCGTGAAAGAAAATCCGGAGTTTTTCAGGAATAAGAGAACCGGTCTTATAATAAGCGGTGGCAACGTTGATTTCAGGAAGCTGCCCTTTTAAGGCTTCTTAATAAAATAAGCTGCAATTGGGTAATGGTCTGAGTACCTTATTCTTATAATATTAAATATCCGGCATTCAAGAGCGTTGTCATAAAGAATATAATCAATCCTGTTAGGAGGATAGTTGCCCCTGTAGGTGAAACCTGCCCCGTACCCTGAGCTTACAAATGAATCATTCAGTCCTTTCCGGATCTTGCGGTATGAGTACGACACGGGAGTGTCATTGAAGTCACCGGCAACAATCACGGGATAAGGCGATGAGTTAACCCGAGCTTTCACTGTCTGGGCCTGCCTGGCCCTCCTGACGAATCCCTTCTTAAGGCTTACGGAAAGGTTCTTAACCTCATCGAGAGTCTCCTTATCGTCAGGTGTTGTCATCTCCTCCAGAAATGATTTCTCGATACTCCTTAACCGGAAAGATTGCAGATGGTTGTTAAAGACCCTGAAAGTGTCTTTTTTAATAACTATGTCTGTATAAATTGAGAGACTTGATGACCCGGTGTGTATTATCTCGCCCTTCCCGACAATAGGATACTTGCTGTAAGTTGCAATACCGTAGTAACGGTTTTTACCGTTTCCGATCATTTTCATATGCGAATAATAGCCTCCCCCCAGTGCACTTTTCACAGAAGAATCCTTAAGTGCGGGATCACCATTGACATAAAATTCCTGCAGGCAGAGAATATCAGGCTTCTGTACCTTCAGAAAGGAAAGTACTTTTTTCTCTGAACTGATATTCTGACTCTCGAAGTTATTGAAAAGACGAAGGTTGTAGCTCATTACCTTGAATGTGCCTTCCTTTTTCCCCGTTGACCGGCTGATTTTTAAATAATTGGTGAGATGGGTAATACCCGCAGCTATTACCACAACCGAAATCAGCGCTTCAAATTTCAGCAATACAGCCCATGTAAGTGCCAGGAGGATATTCACAAGGAGAAGATAGGGGTAGGCAAGACCGAAAAAAGCAGGAAGAGCAAATTTATCAGGGCTTACATGTACGGCAAGGTAAGATATAAGAAGAGATGCTGCAAAGAGTATATTTACAGCCAGCAGGGCTCTATATGCAATTTTTTTCACTGGTCAGTTTTTCTTCTGGCTTTCTTTGAAGAGCGTGTCCTTTTCCTCCCTTGAGAGACTATCGTATCCTCCTTTGGATATCTTGTCGAGGATATGGTTGATCTTTTCCTGGTGCTCCTTTTTAATTTTATTGTAGTCATAGTCAGTGACAGGTTTCTTATATGTCACTTTAAGTTTTTTGCGCGGCCTGAAAAGGGTCGCAAAAAAATCAATAATCCTGTTGATGCCTCTCCCGATATCATGTCCTTTTTTTAAATTCAGGGTATATAAATATCCGAAAAGAGCACCGCCAATATGTGCCAGTTTTCCACCTGAATTGACAGAAAAATCCATAACTGATGTAAGCACAAAAATCGCCAGTGCAAGGTATTTAATCTTTATCTTCCCCAGAAGAAAGAGCTGCACTGTGTAATCAGGGACATAAGCCGCAATTGCAATGACTATCGCCATAACTGATGCTGATGCGCCAATAGCAACCGATTCATCCGCTACACCCTTAAAAGCAGGGAAAATGTTGAAACCGAGTATGTATACCACAGCCCCGCAGAGCCCGCCGAGAATGTAAACCGAAACAAGCTTTCTCTGGTCGAGATACTCAAGGAAAATAATGCCAAACCAGTAGAGCCATAGCATATTGAAAAGGATATGCCAGATATCCTTATGGGTAAACATATAGGTAAAGAGCGTCCAGGGCCTGCCAGCCAGAGATTTCAGCGAAGCTGGGACAGAGAACAGATCAAGTGTTTTTGTTGGGATATCCTGGTTATTCAGAAGGTACCCTATAATTAAGGTAACCGAAATTAAGAGAAATACGGAGGCATTGATATAGATAAGCCTTGTAACGCTGCTCCCTTTTCTGAATGAAGATTTTATATTGTCAGCCAGTCCCATCAGTAAAGAGTTGTAGTCGTTTTTTGCCAGTATTTGATAAGGATATAACCAAAGAGCATTCCTCCGACATGTGCTGCATGTGCTATTGAGCTCCCGGGCTGAGTAACTGCAAGGACGAGTTCAAGTCCGCCATATATCAGTACAAAATATTTGGCTTTTATCGGAATCGGCGGGAAAATTATCATGAGCTGTGTATTCGGGAAGAGCATTCCGAAAGCAAGCAGTACTCCGAAAATAGCACCAGATGCTCCCACAGTCGGAATGTTCAGCAGGAACTGAAGATCCTTCATTGAAGGATCAGTAAACGCTTTTCCTTCCCTCCAATAAGCTGATCCTTCCTTCAATACGAGCTGAAGATTTTCAGGAGTGAGAGTATGGGCAATTTTACTGTATTCGTAGGCAATAACTGATTCATGAACAAGAGCTGCACCGAATCCGCAAACCAGGTAAAAAATTAAAAATCGTTTCGGGCCCCACACATTTTCAAGCATTACTCCGAATATAAACAGCGCATACATGTTGAAGAAGATATGCCAGAAATTGGCATGCATGAACATATGGCTCAGAAGCTGGACAGGCTTGAAATTATCAGATTTCGGGAAATATAGTCCAAGTATTGCGTTAAGGTCCAGATTAAAGAACTTAGTACCTACCCAATAGGCAAAAAACATAAGTACATTGATCAGGATGATATTCTTAACCACCGGTGTCAATCCCGCAAATCCTCTTCCGTATCCGTTCATCAGTTGATTTTAAATGATTTCATTTCCTTCAATTGTCGGGCCAAAGCTATTATTTATGAATGAATCCGACAATATGTCATAAAAACACTATTTGAATTTTTTATCAATATCCTCCAAAGTGATGATCATTATTACAGGTTTTCCTTTGGGAGAATAGTTTGGCGATAAGCATGCAAAGAGAATGTCGAAAAGATTCTCCATTTCGCTCTGATCCAGAATCTTACCATAAGGAATCGCGGAGGCTCCGGCCATTGCTGAGGCAAGTCTCTCTTTCAGGCCCAATGAAGGATCGGACTCTCTTATCTTAAATTCATCTATTATTATACCAAGCATTTCTGCCGGATCGCTTGTAAGAAATTCTGAAGGACGTCCTTTTATCAGTACTTTATTTTTACCCTGGAAGAGAATATTGAAGCCGAGCACTCTTATGCCATCTTCAATCTCCTTTAATACAAGTATATCTGCAGGATTCAGCTCGACGGTTATAGGGAATAATTCACTCTGGCTGACCGGTTCGTTCTTATTGAGGCATTCGAGGAATTTCTCATACAGTACTCTTTCATGGGCCCTTTTCTGGTCAATGAGCATCAACCCTGATTTTACCGGGCAAATTATATATTTGTTTTTTACCTGGAAGAATTTTCTTCCTGTCTCACTGATCTTTTCGACAATCCCGTGAGATTCATTTTCTTTCTCAAAGGTAGTATAGAGCTTTTCCCAGTTTGCGTTGTTTTCACGTTCGAACCTTTCGATGAATCCGGGTTTGCTCATTAATGCTTCATCTCCGTCGAAGGGATTATAACGCGGATTGATTTCAATCCCGGGAGGCTGGGGAAGGGTATCCGATGAGCTCCGGACCGGAATATCGATCAGAGCTTCATCTTCAAAGTCGAGAGACGGAACAATGTTAAATCTTCCCAGGGCCTCACGAACGGAAGCCATAAGTATCTGCCAGATAGACCTTTCATCCTCGAACTTGATTTCTGTTTTTGTAGGGTGGATGTTTATATCAATTGATGCCGGGTCGGTTTCCATGAAGATGAAATATGTCGGAATTACATCTGCAGGCAGTATATTCTGATACGCCTCTGCTACTGCCTTATGAAAATAGGGATGCTTCATAAAGCGGTTATTCACAAAGAAAAACTGTTCGCCGTAGGTTCTCCGGGCGCTCTCCGGCTTCCCTATGAAACCTTTCAGGGAGATAAGGGTTGTCTCCGTTTCAAGAGTTATGAGATCCGGGTTGATCTGTTTCCCGAAAACACCAATGATGCGCTGCCTATGATTCCCGGAAGGCAGATTATATACTTCAGTATCATTATGATGAAGGATGAACCTGATATCTGTATGGGCGATGACTATTTTTTGAAATTCATTTATAATATGCCTCATCTCGGTCGTATCCGATTTCAGGAATTTTCTTCTTGCAGGCACATTGTAAAAAAGGTTCTTAACTGAAAAGCTTGAACCTTTAGCACAACTGCATGGTTCCTGGGTTTCAACCTTTGATCCATTTATGACAATAATTGTTCCTGTCTCATTCTCTTCTTTCCTGGTTCTGAGCTCAACCATGGCCACAGCCGCTATTGATGCGAGTGCTTCGCCACGGAAACCCTTGGTAATGATGGAAAAGAGATCATTTGCAGTCGAGATCTTTGATGTGGCATGACGCTCAAAAGATAGCCTTGCGTCCGTCTCCGACATTCCATCACCGTCATCGACTACCTGTATCAGGGTTTTGCCTGAGTCTTTAATAATTACGCTGATGTTCCTGGCTCCGGCATCGACTGCATTCTCCATAAGCTCCTTGACTACGGATGCAGGCCGCTGGATGACTTCACCTGCTGCTATCTGGTTAGCAACAGAGTCGGGAAGGAGTTTAATGATATCAGGCATCTAATTTATTATTCCCTAAATTCTTCAGCAGCAAATATAAAAATAAATCACGGATGAGCTTTTCATTCGCGACCATTGCCTGAGAGAAACATGTAAATCATAATGACTATATTTGAATAAAACTTGAAGATAATGAAACAGCTTCCATATTATCTTGCCCTGATATTTCTTGTTTTTCTCTTGAGTTGTTCGCATAAAGCAGGAAAAAATGCAATAAAAGTGATGACTCTGAATATCAGGTACAACAATCCCCGTGATAGTATCAATGCATGGCCGAAACGGGCATCCATGGTCTGCAGATTCATTAAAAATGAGAAACCTGATGTGCTGGGTATGCAAGAGGTGCTTTTGAACCAGTATGATGTGATCCAGACTTATCTCAGGGATTATTTGTCAGTCGGAGTTGGCAGGAGCGATGGTGCCAAGGATGGAGAGATGAATCCTCTCTTCTTCAGGAAAGACAGATTTGACCTGGCAAGAACCAAAACATTCTGGCTCTCCGGGAAACCTGATTCAGCCGGTTCAATGGACTGGGACTCTTCATTGCCAAGGATTGTTACATGGATTGAGCTGGTGGATAAAAAAAGCCATGATCATTTTTATTTCTTTAATACTCACTTTGCGCACGATTCCGATTCAGCCAGAACGATGAGCGCAAGATTGCTCTTATTTAAGGTTGACAGTATAGCTTCAGGTTTTTCGTTTATTATTACCGGCGATTTCAATATGCTTCCTTCTGAAAAGGGATATGGCATTCTTACAGGTCCGGCTGAAAGTGTTCCTCTGCTAAGCGATAGCTATCTTATTTCAGAAAAGAAACCAGGAGGCCCGGCTTACACTTTTAACGGATTTTCTGATAAGCCCGGATCCGGAAGAATAGATTACATCTTTGTCAGGAATGGAATGAAAATACTGGAGCAGAACACAATTGCAAAGAAAGAAAGGAAGCTCTTTATTTCCGATCACTGGCCGGTTGAAGCCATCATCTCTACAAAATGATATAACCTTTCGGCTTTATGAACTTTCATGCTGTCTTCCTATAGCGGTTTACGGCAAGTGAGGTGAATACAATCGCAATCACCACCAATGAATAAAGATCGTGGCTGATATCATGAATAGTTGATCCTTTCAGCATTACCATCCTGTTGATGCGCATCAGGTAGGCTACCGGGTTTATAACATCAATCTTCTGCGCCCAATCAGGCATGCTTTCAAGAGGCGTGAATACACCGCTCATCAGTATAAAGATTATCATGCAGAAGAAGCCTACAAACATATATTGCTGCTGAGTGGATGAGAATGTGGAAATGAAAAGGGCAAGTCCCAGAACAGCTATCAGGAAAAGGGTCGCACTGAGGAATAACAAAGCAATGCCACCTTCAAAAGGGATATTGAATGCGAGCTTTCCCAGGATCATTCCAATAGCCAGATCAACAAGGCCAATCAACAGGAAGGGAACCATTTTTGCAATTATAAAATGATACCGCCTGACCGGGGTGACGTTTATCTGCTCAATTGTTCCGACCTCTTTCTCTCTTACCATATTCAACCCTGCAAGTATAAAACCGATGGCAGTAACAAGTATCACCAGGATGCCCGGGAGCATGTAATATTTGTAATTAAGCATCTCATTGTACCAGTACCTGTTTGTAACGCTTATTATCGGGGGAGATGACACTGTATTAATATTGATGTTCTCACGGATAAGATCCATGTTGTAGTCGCGGATCACCCCGTTCAGATATGCCCATGTCAGCTGTGCCGATGAGGCATTAATTGCATTTATCGAAGCAAGCAGCCTTCCCGGTTTTCCGGTAATTATCTCCTTGCCGAACCCTGACGGGAATTGTAGCACCAGGTCACATTTGCCCTTGAGAAGCAGATTATTTGCCTCATCTTCGGATGGAGTTGAATAATTGACCTTAAAGAATGATGAACCCTCGAGCCTGCTTATCAAACCCCTTGACTCAGGCGTCATGTCCCTGTCGATAATGCAAAGCCTTACATTCCTGATCTCGAAAGTGACTGCTGGGACGAGTATAAGCATCTGAACAATGGGGACGGCAAAAATTGCCTTCCCGATAAACTTATTCCGGAAGATCTGGATGAACTCTTTTCTGATAAGATATAATATTGTCCTCATCTGCTTCTGATTTCGTCTTTACCCTTTTCTACTCCAACCTTATCTTAAAATTCCTCACACTCAGGCCTATAAAAATCAAAGTCATCACCACAAGCACCAGGGTCTCTTTCCAGACATAGAAGAAGCCGGTTCCCTTTATCATAATGCTTTTAATGATTATTATAAAATATCGCGGCGGGATAATGGTGCAGAGCCAGCGATATACTACCGGCATGTTTTCAACAGGAAAGATAAAACCTGAAAGGAGAATGGTAGGCAGCATAAGTCCGATAAGGGAAATAAAAATTGCCTGCTGCATGGTCTTGGAAACAGTGGATATCAGGATCCCAAGGGAAAGGCTCATGAGAATGTAGAGCATGCTTTCAGCAAGAAGCAATGCAATACTTCCCTTAACCGGCAGTCCAAAAACAAACCATGATAAGATAAGTATCACAATTACATTTATCAGGGAGAGGATAAAATATGGCATTACCTTTCCGAGAATGATCTGGAGAGGTTTCAGGGGCGATACAAGCAAGACCTCCATTGTGCCGAACTCTTTTTCGCGGGTAATGGTTACCGACGTCATCAGGGCGCAGATCAATATAAGTATCAGCGTTATAACACCAGGAACGAACATGAAATGGCCCTTAAGCTCAGGGTTATAGAACATTCTGACTTCCGGAGTAATCAATGAGCCTGAACCTGCTGCATTCCCTGCTATTTCCCTGTTGAAATCAACAGTGATTGCCATTATGTAATTTGTGACCAGAGTTGCTGTATTTGGTTCCGATCCGTCAGCTATGATACTCATTGAAGCTTTCCCTTTTTCAAGCAGGTTCCTGCCGAAATTATCCTCATAAACAATTACAGCCTTTGTTTTGCCTTTTTTCAGTACTTTATCTATATCATTATAGGTGAGAAGGTTGTCTGTCTGCCGAAAAAAACCTGAAGAGATAATTCTATCTGTAAGTTTCTGTGTCACTTCATCTTTTGAAAGATCAAGAAAAGCTACACCTGCATTTTTTATATCCTGGCTGACAACAAAGCCGAATAATAATATCTGTACGGCCGGTATCCCGAACAACAGGAACAAAGTGCGGGGATCTCTGAAAATATGCAGGAACTCTTTTTTTACAAAGCCGAGAAATCGCCTCATTGATTGTTGGTTAAAAACTTTAATCTTTCCAATCACTCCATTAATCTGCCCCCAACCCCCTAAAGGGGGCTATTAATTTCTTCTTTCTTAGCCCCCCTTCAGGGGGGATGGGGGGTTATCAGGTCTTGCAATTTTTATAAATACCTCCTCAACCGTTTCAGCATTGTATTGTTTTTTAAGGTTTGCAGGAGTGTCAAGTGCGACGATTTTCCCATCGCTCATTATCGATATCCTGTCGCAGTACTCTGCCTCATCCATATAATGCGTTGTCACGAATACAGTTATTCCTCTTGATGCAGCTTCATAAATCATTTCCCAGAACTGGCGCCGTGTGACCGGATCGACACCCCCCGTAGGCTCATCGAGGAACACTATCTTTGGTTCATGCAGAACTGCAACGGAGAAGGCAAGCTTCTGCTTCATCCCAAGAGGCAGATCGGATATGAGTTTATTTTCATAATCACTGAAATTCAGTTTTGCCATAAGCTCTGCGGTTCTCTTTCTTATCAGTGGCAGGCTCATTCCATAAATTCCCCCGTATAGCATAGTGTTCTCTTTTACCGTAAGATCCTCGTAAAGGGAAAATTTCTGACACATATAACCGATATTTTTTTTAATTTTTTCGGGCTCCTTCTTTGCATCATACCCTGCAACCATCACTTCACCTGAAGTAGGAGACGACAATCCTGACAGGATCCTGAGTGCGGTGGTCTTCCCCGCACCATTAGCCCCAAGGAATCCGAAGATCTCTCCGGAGTAAACCTCAAAACTCAGGTTATCGTTGGCAACGAAATCTCCGAACTTCTTTACCAGGTTGCGAACCGATATTACAATGTCGTTCATTCTGCCTCTTTATGCTGTTTTCTCCATTAATTCAAGAAACCTGTCCTCAATACCTGCACCAGATTCTTCAATAGTTACTCCGGGAATCCCTTCTGATTCAAGAAAACCCGGAAGTGAATCGCCAGGAGCGTTATCGATAAATGTGACATGTATTGAATCTCCAAATGGGTAAGCAGTATTTGTATTGGGATATTTCCTAAGCGCAATTATAAGCTTGTATTTGTCTTGTGCCCGGATCCTATAAAGCCTCTTGCTGAATCCTTCCCTGATCTTTTGCGGAGTATCAATTGATAATATCCTTCCATTCTGAATGAGGGCCACCCTGTCGCACTTCATTGCCTCATCCATATAAGGGGTTGATACAATTATAGTTATGTTGTATTTTCTGAGTTTTGCAAGCATACTCCAGAATTCGGATCTTGATACCGCATCCACTCCGGTGGTAGGCTCATCAAGAACAAGCAGCCTTGGTTTATGGATAAGCGCGCAGGACAAGGCAAGCTTCTGCTTCATCCCTCCGGACAATTTACCTGCCAGACGTTTTTTAAAGGGTTCGATATGTGAATATATATCGGAGATCAGATCGTAGTTCTCCTGCACGGTAGTTCCGAAGACAGTGGCGTAGAAATTCAGATTTTCCTCAACAGAGAGATCCTGGTATAGACTGAATCTTCCAGGCATATATCCAATATTACTTCTGAGCTCCTTAAAACCTGTTGTTGCATCAAGCCCTAAAACTTTCATTCCCCCCTCATTGGGAAGCAAGAGCGTTGCAATGATCCTGAAAAGAGTCGTTTTCCCGGCTCCATCCGGGCCAATGAAACCGAATATTTCCGATTCATTTACCTCGAACGAGATGTCATTCAGAGCTTGTGTTGCTCCGAATTTCTTTCCGACTCCGAAAGATTCAATTACTTTTTGCATTTCTGCTTTTATCAGAATATTGCTTCTCCGGGCATTCCTGACTTCAGTGTGCCGTCATTTTTAACATCTATCGTAACGGCATACACGAATGTTACACGCTCTTCCTTTGTCTGGATGATCTTTGGCGTGAATTCTGCCTTGCCTGAAATATAGCTGATAGTTCCCCCGAAAGTATTGTATCCCTTCTTGCCGTTGTCAGTCCTGACTTTACACTGCTGTCCAAGCTTAAGGGAACCAATCTGGGCACCGCTAACATATACTTTCAGTTTGACCATAGAAAGGTCGGCTATTTTAACTAGTGGTTTGCCTGCAGCTGTCATCTCCCCGGCCTCGGAATATTTTTCAATTACAGTTCCCTTCAGTGGACTTTTTACACTGCTCCTGTAAATCTGCTCGTTCAGAGTAGCTTCTTTCGACTGGTAAACTGACAATTCAGCTGCAACCGAGACCTTCTGGGTGTTGTTGGCTGCAATCTGTTTTCGGAGTACTGCTGTCTGGCCTGTAAGATCATCATACTGTTTCTTTGTTGCCGCATCATCCTTAAGCATGTTTTCAATCCTGGCAATATTGACATTCAGGTTCGTTATCTGCTGATCGAGGATGTCATTCTGGGCATTTATTGAACCAATACGGGAAGTAACACTCCTCATCCCGGCATTAATTTCTGCTTTCTGAAGATGGAACAGGGTAGTATCGATCAGGGCTATTTCGGCGCCTTTTTCAATTTCTGTTCCTTCAGCAGGATTGAACTGAAGGATCTGACCGCTGGTTTCTGCTGAAACAATGACCTCGGTAGCCTCAAAGTTCCCGTATGCATCGGGCTGGTCAGATTTGTTTTTGCAGCCGGCGGAAAACAAGATTGCGATGATAATTAATGTTTTGTATTTCATATACTTACAATATATTGTTATTCAATTTCCTTGCCGCTTATATTCAGGTACTCGACTTTAGCCATTGAGAGCTTGATTTTATGTATCTCGTAATTGATCACGGATTGTTGTTCAGCATTCAGTTCGCTGAGGTATTCTGTAGCAGTTATAGTACCGTTGTTGTACTGTGATTCGGATGATGCAGTGATCCTCTTCCTGACGGCAATGAGAGAGGAATCAGATTCAACCAGCGAATTCAGGTTTTCAATCTCTGCTTTTTTAGACAGCAGGAGACGCTTAAGATTATCTGTAAGGTCTGTTTTCCTGTTATCCAATATCTGCTGTTGCCTCGCTATTACCTCTTTTTCATTCTTAGCCTTGTTCCAGTCGTATATGTTCCATTTGATCCCGGCGCCGAGAATATAATATGGTTCAAATGCATCCTTGAAGAAGTTGTTACCCGGAGGATTGCCATATCCCAGCGTGGCAAAACCGAATGCCTTAGGCATTCGCTTACTATCAACAGCCTTAAGCCCGGCTGCCAGTTGTTCCTTCCTGAGGTCAAAAAGCTGAAGCTCAGGACGCAGCAGTTCATCAGAAATTTCGCCTTGCAGTGAGGGCAGAATGAATTGGGAACCATCATCAATTCTGGTACCGGTCAGATCAGAGAGCTGTGTAAGGAGAGACGCCTTCAAGATTTCATTTTCACGGATCTGCTGATCAATTTTAATCTTCTCTGATGACATTACATCGATATCGGATTTGATTATTACACCATTGGCAAGTGCTGATTCCATGATCTTTATGCGCTTGTTTACCAGGATCAGATAATTATTCAGAATTTCTTTTTGCCTGTCGATCAGGAGAAGGTTGAAGTAATATCCGTTCACCTGGCTGCGCAGCTTGTAAAGGTCTGTCTCTGTCTCCTTCTCGCTTACATTCATACCTGCCTTTTCAAGTGTACGCGCATTTTTGATTGCGCCTCCGTCATATATTACCTGGTTGATATCGACGGTGACTTTATACTGTTCGTGAGGCAGCGGCGATATCATTCCTGCAATCCCGGGAATCGGAAGCGAGCCAAGAACACTGGTCATGTCAACGACCGAAGAGTTATAGAGAATGCTTCCTCCTGCATCGAGTGACGGAAGCCATCCTTTGGCAAGGTTTTTATCCTTCAGCTGCCAGATATCGGAATATGCATTTTCCTCGCCTGCCAGGGCTGAAGCTTTGGAGGCCATATCGTAACACTCCTTAAGGGTTAAAATCTTCTGTCCCTCAATAAATGATAACCAGGGAACTAATACAATAATTAAAATCAAACCTCTCTTTTTCATATTGACTTTAAACTTGAAACCTAAAACCTAAAAGTTCTATTTACTTCTTTATAGCATTAATGATAAAATCAGCCGCATACTCCTTCCTCTCCTCAATATATTCATCAAAATTGTAGCCCATTTTTTCCATTATGCTGGCAATAATCGGTTTGGCTGCAAATGGAAAGACACTCATTCCGGCAACAGTTGTCATAAACTGGGGAAGATTTTCTTTAGTAATATTGTATCTTTTCAGTTCTTCCTTATGCTGAGCTTCCAGGGTAGTCCATAATTTATTAATATCAATACTCTGGATCAGTTTTCTTATTCTTTCAGGATTCCGGTGGATTTCGTTTAAAATAAATGAAGGGAGTCTCGGATTCTTTTGCATGAATGCAATATGCTCCCTTATAAAGAACCTTATCTTATCTTCCAGAGAAAGATTCTCATCTAATACAGGTGCAAACTTTTTAAACATCTGTCCGGCGATCTTTTCAAATACGGCATTGAAAAGATGATCCTTTGTGCGGTAATAATAATGCAACAGGGACTTATTTATTCCTGCATGATCGGCTATATCCTGCATCCTTGCCCCATCCATTCCTCTCTCAATGAATACATCCGTTGCTGCTTCAAAGATCTTCTCCTCAGTTTGTTTATCGTTCTCCGTCATGTCTTTAACCATTAAGTTTAACCCAAAAGATTAATCAAATAGTTTAACCAGATGGTCAAAAGTAAAACAGATTTTTAATATGTGCAAATATTTTTAAAGAATTCCGGGACTAAAGTCCCCTCAACAGGAATTGTGCAATACCCCGGACTGAAGTCCGGGGTTAGTTTAAAATTTTTTGGGAAAAGAATCCCATAAAGGGGCAAAAATGCATTATCGGTAGCTTTTGGGTAGCCGGGGCATCTGAGGCTCTGAAAGAGCCAAATATGAATAACCCCCGGCTTCACCGGGGGTTATTCACATATAGCCACATTTGTGGCTATATGTGAATACTAACCCCGGGCTTCAGCCATATGAAGACAATATCTATGGTATGGTAAGCATTATAATGTGGCTCACTAACCCCCGGCTTCAGCCCGGGGTCGATAATGAAGTAAAGGAACGGGCTTTAGCCCTCAACATCAGGGTATGATATACATTTGATGAATTATAAAGTATATGTTTTTGAGGGCTGAAGCCCATAATTAATAGATGATCTGTCACCCCGGACTGAAGTCCGGGGTTTGTGAATTTTGTTTAGTTTTGTATATTTTAAGCACTATTGGATCTTTGTTAAATTAATCAATTTATGGAACACCTTGAAATCAAAAGCGGACCTTTTAAAGTAATCAGAACTGCAATAGCAATATTGAATATTGCAGCCGGAGTATTGATGTTCTTAGTTTCGTTTGATTCAGACAAAATAATAATAAAGATCACCCCGTTCTTTATTGTTTTTTTCGGCATTTACCTCCTGACAAACGGATTTGGCCTGGAGAGATGCTGGTTCAGAACTGGCGATAATTGCATAATAATTAAATGGATAAACAGGCTAGCTCCAGTACAGATCCATGATTCAAGGATATTCAAGGTAAGTCTCGAAAGAACCAGGGTAATGATTTACCGTAAAGATGACAAGCCGATGAAGATGGATCTTACATTCCTTGAAAAGGAACAAAAAAGAGAGATTTACGAGTTTTTAATCAACTACTCAAAAAAAAAGAACCTTGTCCTTGAGAGACACTCAAGTACGATGTTGTGATTATCAAACATACCTTATTGGGAGCCTTTTTAAATCTCTTTATCGAGAACATTTTGCAATGATCAAATATTCTTTTCATTTGTAATTCCAAAAAGAAAGCGATTCTTATTTGTTTTATCTTTTGAGCGATTTGAACCTCAGGCGGAGGCTGTTGGTAACGACGCTTACCGAGCTAAGTGCCATAGCGGCTCCTGCAATCATTGGATTGAGCAGAAAACCCGTGAACGGATATAATATTCCGGCTGCAACAGGAATTCCTATGATATTATAAATGAATGCCCAGAAAAGATTTTGCTTTATTGTTGCGACTGTAAGCTTCGATAATTTTATGGCCTGTGGTATCTTCGTGAGATCTGATGAAATGATCGTCATCCTGGCTACATCCATAGCTATATCCGATCCTTTGCCCATGGCAATGCTTACATCAGCCCTGGCCATTGCCTGCGAATCATTTATACCATCACCTGCCATTGCAACAACCTTCCCATTTTTCTGAAGGAATTTTATATAATCATCTTTATCCTGTGGAAGGGCTTCAGCCCTGAAACTATCTATACCGGCTTTTTTTGCAGCTACCTTCGCGCTCTGCTCATTATCGCCGGTAAGCATGTGAACCTCAATTCCAAGATCGTGAAGCTGACGGATTGCTACCACTGATGATTCCTTTATCTCGTCGGAAATTGCAGTAACTGAAAGGACCCGGCCCGAATCGCTAAAGAAGGATAGCGTCATGGCTTCATTCTGCCATAAATCTGCAAGAGCCATTAGTTCATCATCTGTAACGATGCCATTTTCTTCCATCAGCTTTCTGTTGCCGACAAAAAAAGTATCTGTCCCGATGACAGCTTTAATGCCTTTCCCGGGAATACTTTCGTCATGTACATTAAGAGAGTTACTGCTGACGCCTGATTTTTCGAGGAAGCGGACCATCGGTTCCGCAAGCGGATGCTCGCTGCTCCTTTGAATGGCAAGAAGAATAGCGGCATACTTATCAGTGTCGGTATTCTTTGTCCAGGCATGGTTCTGAACAGCTGGTTCTCCAAGTGTAATTGTCCCGGTTTTATCGAGGACAACTGCGTTTATCTTATGCGCAATTTCAAGGCTCTCGGCATCCTTGATGAGAATACCGTTATCGGCTCCCTTCCCGATCCCGACCATGATTGCTGTAGGTGTTGCCAGCCCCAGTGCACAGGGGCAGGCTATAATAAGTACAGTAACAATGGCGAGCAGGCTTCGAGTAAGTGCATTATCGACACCGGAGAAATACCATATCAGTCCGCTGAGGATTGCAACTGAAATCACAACCGGAACAAATATCCCGGCAATTTTATCCACCAGGTGCTGGATGGGAGCCTTGCTTCCCTGCGCTTCCCTGACCATTTTAATAATCTGAGCCAGCAAGGTATCGCCTCCTACTTTTTCGGCCCTGAACTGAAAGCTTCCTTTCTGGTTGATTGTACCGGCAAACAGTTTTGATCCCTCTATTTTCTCAACAGCAATGGGTTCTCCGCTGATCATGCTCTCATCAACAAACGAGGAGCCTGAAATAATTATCCCGTCGACGGGGATTTTATTTCCCGGTTTTACAAGAAGAATATCACCCGGAACAACCTGGCTTATGGGGATCTCTTTCTGCTCCCCGTTACTCATAATGGCAATTACGGTTTTAGCCTGCAGGCCGATTAACTTTTTAAGAGCCGATGAAGTGTTAGCCTTTGCCTTCTCCTCAAACATCCTCCCAAGCAGGATAAAGGTCACAATAACTGCGGAGGCTTCAAAATATACATGGGCATCGATACCCTTCCCGGCTAAAAGGTTCGGGAAGAGGGTAATAACAGCACTATATATATATGCTATACCGGTGCTTAATGCTACCAGGGTGTCCATATTTGAGGAGCCATGTTTCAGCTGTTTCCATGCGCCAACAGGAAACTGGCGCCCGAACCAGAAGACAACCGGAGTGGCAAGCGCCATCATTATAAAGTTTGCATAGGGGATGTGCATGAAAAACATTGCAATTATGAAAAGAGGTATGCTGAGTACCGCTGACCCGATTGTGTTTGATCTTATTTCTTCATAATAAGTCTTCTGAGCTTCTTCCTTGAGCTCAAGGCTGTTGGCTTCGTCAATGATTATATCGTACCCGATCGACTGGATAGCTTTTTTCATTTCCGAGGGAGAGATTTCCCCGGGCAGAAATTCAACGTTAATAGAAGTATCGGCATAATTCACATTGGCGGACGATATTCCCGGAAGCTTCCTGACAAATGCTTCGGTTCTGACTGCGCATGACGCACAGTGCATTCCAGTAACTGGGTATGTTTTTGTTATTTTAATTTTTGAAGCCATGATTTATTTATCCAATCGCCCGCAAAGGTAACCTAAAACTCATTAAAATATTATTGAGCTGACTAATAGACCTAACACTTAATTCCTGAAAAAGTTGAATTTTAGAACTGAAAAAATTAGATTTGTATCATCCAATCTGATCATTAATCTAATCTTCTGAATTATGAAATGGCAAGGCAGAGAAGGCAGCGATAACGTTGAAGACCGCCGTGGCATATCAGGCAAGCATGTGGCAATAGGTGGTGGTATTGGTACGATAGTGATTGCGATTATTGTTCTGCTGCTCGGCGGAGATCCATCGCAGCTTCTGAACACCCAGGGCACTGCTAATGACACCGAACAGGTTCAGACTACTGCTGAAGAGGATTCACTTGCAAGGTTTGTTTCAGTCGTTCTGAAAGATACCGAGACAGTATGGGGAAAAATATTTGAAGCTTCAGGGCAAACATACCGGCAACCGAAGCTGGTACTGTTCCGCGACGAGGTTGAATCGGCATGCGGTTATGCCAGTGCGGCAAGCGGCCCTTTCTATTGCCCGGGAGATGAGAAGGTTTACATTGACCTTAGTTTCTGCGAACAGCTGAAGACAAAATTCGGAGCTTATGGCGACTTTGCCATTGCTTATGTGGTCGCCCATGAGATAGGGCATCATGTGCAGAACCAGCTTGGGATACTTGAAAAATATAACGACTTGAGATCAAGGTCAAGCGAAAAGAATGCAAATAAGATATCTGTAAGAATTGAGCTCCAGGCTGATTTTCTTTCAGGAATGTGGGCTCATTATGAGGAATCGATGTTGAAAACACTCGAGGCCGGAGATATTGAAGAAGCGATGAACGCAGCAGCAGCTGTCGGCGATGACAATCTGGAACTGAAATACCAGGGAAGAATCATTCCCGACTCATTCACTCACGGGACTTCGGCCCAGAGAAAGGAATGGTTCAAAAAAGGTTATGATACAGGCGATTTTGAGCAGGGCGATACCTTCAACTCAAGTATCTGATAGCGCTGGCACGGATTTCAGATCAGTGACTTTCTTCTAAGTTAATCATATAGGCAGATTTAAAGGTTCTTTCTTTCTTTAGGAGGAAGATTCCTCATTACGCTGCGCTCCATTCGGAATGACAAAGTTCATCTTTGGTACAAGGGGGAAGAAGTGGCGATTCGTATAAGAATACTGGTTAAGAATAGATTAGACTTTGCGAATCGCCACTTCTTTCCCCCCTCAATTATAAAATGCTTTGTCATTCCGAATGAATCCGACGAAGGAGGATAAATGAGGAATCTTCTTCAAATAAATTTAAAAAATCCTTAAAAAATTTGTATGATTAATAAATAATATTTTATATTTGCAATATATAAGATACTTAAATATACTGAAAGCATGATATCAACAGATTTAATTAAAGGTTCATTAAAGACAATCGTCCTGAAGCTTCTTGAAGAGAACGGACGCATGTATGGTTATGAAATAACGCGAAAAGTCGAGGGGCTTACTGAAGGGAAGATAAAGCTTACATACGGAGCTCTTTATCCTGTTCTTCATAAACTTGAAAGCGAAGAAGTGCTTGTTACGGAAGCCGAAAACTTCAATAACCGTATTCGTATCTACTACAGTCTGACCCCGAAAGGGCATTCTGTTGTTGTCGAAAAGCTGAAAGAGATGAAAGAATTCATCGAATCGCTTGAGAAAATCGTTAATCCCCAACCCGGTTTGAGGTATGCCTGAACTAAGCCTGCAAAATATTGACCAGATAAATCAGGACGTCAGGAAACAGGAGATCACCTTCTCCCACCTTCTTGATGAGCTGACAGATCATGTATGCTGTGATGTCGAATATGAAATGCAGAAGGGGATGAATTTCCAGGAAGCCTATCTTATGGTAAAGCAGAAAATGGGGAAGCGAAGGCTTAAGGAGATACAGAAAGAGACACTTTATGCAGTTGACACTAAATACAGAATTATGAAAACAACAATGAAAATTTCTGGTGTGGCAGGCACGGTAATGGTCGGCCTTGCTGCACTTTTAAAGATACAGCACTGGCCCGGTGCTGGTATCCTGCTGACCCTCGGGGCCCTGACACTGGCACTGGTTTTCCTGCCATCAGCCCTCTCTGTACTCTGGAAAGAGACCCACAACACTAAAAGACTTTTTCTTTTCATTTCAGCATTCCTGACAGGAGCCTGCTTTATTGCCGGGACTCTTTTCAAGATTCAGCATTGGCAAGGGGCAGGGCCTATTCTGATACTGGGGACGCTGTCAGGTATCCTTTTCTTTGTCCCTTCTTTGCTGATAAGCAGGCTAAATGACCAGGAAAACAAGGCTAAGCGGCCTGTTTACATCCTTGGTGCCGCCGGAGTAGTCTTATATGTTGCCGGTTTGCTCTGTAAAATACAGCACTGGCCACTCGCAACTATATTTATGGTCACCGGGCTGATCCTTTTATGCATCTTGGCGTTCCCATGGTATACGTGGCTTACGTGGAAAGAGGAGAACCATCTCAGTTCCACGTTCATTTTCATGGTTATAGGATTTCTTTTAATTATTATACCGGGCGCTATAGTAAACCTGAACCTGCAGCACTCTTATCAGGATCGTTACTATACAACTAATAATCAGCAAAATGCCTTATACGATTATTTATTCATGAATAACAGTTCGCTGGTCAGCAGGTATCACGATTCGTTAAATTACCAGAAGCTTGACCAGCTGCATGCCAGAACCACCGGAATTCTTTCAGTCGTCAGCAATGTCCAGGAAGAAATGGTCAGGGAATCGGAAGGAGAACCCGGCAAGTCTGCAGTGAGCGTTGGTCAGATAAGTCAGACTGAAACCGGTCACGAAATATTGTACAGGAAACTTTCAATGCCGTTTGACATCCTGCCTGTACGGGACCATCTTTTACCAAACTGCAAGTCACGCCAGGATATTAATCTCGCAATATCCGGATACCTGGATTATCTGACAGGAATTGTTCCCGGGGAAGATATTCTCAGGTATAAAAAGCTTTTAGACCCATCGACATATCTGCCCGGTGATGACTCCGGCAAAGATGTGATATCATTAATGTCAGGGCTGCATTCGCTTGAGGTTTTGAAAAACGGTATACTTACCGCTGAATCATGTGTTTTAAATGAAATTACCAGATATAAATAATCACTTTAATAATTAAAACCATGAACCCCACATGTTCTACAAACCTGATTGGATAAGTTTAATTTCATCAACATGTGGGCTGCATAATACCTTTAAAATCAAAATTATAATATTATGAAACAAAAATTATATATACTCGGAGTGGTTACGGCAATGATTACATCTGCCGGAGCAATATTCAAAGTGAACCATTGGCCTGCAGCAGGGATATTACTTGTTGCCGGAACCATGATCCTTGTATTCATTTTCCTTCCGGCTGCGCTGATAAATAGTTACAAGGCAGAAGGAAATAAACAGAACAAGTTTCTTTATATAGTTACATATATTACATGTCTCGTCGTTTTTACTGCAATGCTTTTTAAAATAATGCATTGGCCATATGCCGGCCTGGGACTTGTGATTGCGCTCCCGTTCCCCTATGTTGTATTCCTTCCTGTATTCCTGGTGGTTACCTCGAAAAATAAGAATTTCAACATTTATAATACAGTCTTTGTCCTGCTATTGCTTGCACTTAATTCAGTTTTTTCGGCTCTTCTTGCCCTGAATGTCTCGAAGGAGACCATAACTGATAGTTATAAACTCTCAAAGAATTACTGCATGGTCGAAGCAGCCATGGTCGATCTTCCGGTTGTTGGAGGGCAATCGGCTGTTAATATGAAAATCGATGAGGTTCTTAAAATTGCATATGATTACCAGGATCTTTTATTAAAATATGAAGGGATCACCCGTGAGCAATGGGAAAAAGATCCGGGAAATTTAGCAGATGCTGAATCGGTGAACCTTCCTATGGTTATTTTGGCAGGTAACGGCGAGTCATATCCTGGAGACAAGCTTCAGGCGGCTCTTAAGGAGCTTGTAGGTCAGATGGAACAAAGCAAGAGATATGAGGCGACAGCAAAAGCGCTGCCTTCAATTCTGGGGTTTGCGGGTGAAAATGGGATAGACCCGGACTGGACGATCAGGAATGTTGCAGGTACGAACCTTTCCTGGGTGCTTATTTACCTCGACGGCCTTGAGGCTAACCTGAAAATGATAAAAGCTTCAGCGGTCTCGGTATTATAGAGATGCCCGGCATTAAGGCTGAACCTGATTATGTCTTTCCTGTTATTTGGTCGAAATAGAGGTTCTGTCTAACAGGGATAATTTCCTTAAAGTAAGGGAATGTATTTGTCACGCCGGCACAAATAAAAACAATCTTATTTTGCTTTTAATTAAAATTGATTACTTTTGCACACATATAGAAATGAAAATGGAAGTAAAATATACGAATTGGTGTTGGCAGCTTGTAATATTTCACAAAAAAATGTGAGACTATCAGCTAATCGTATATAATACTTAAAAATATTAAAAAACGGCCTGTCGTTCTCACGACAGGCCGTTTTAATTTTCGGCAAAAATGAACCCTGGTAAGATGAAAAAGATCGTTGTAAAAACAAAAGCTGTCAAATTACTTTCGGATACTATTACTCCGGTAAGTATATATCTGAAAATAAGAGATATATATCCAAATTCCCTTCTTCTTGAAAGTTCCGATTATCATGGTAACGAAAACAGTTATTCCTATATCTGCATTAAACCGCTTGTTACAATTGAGGCAAACAACTGGAATATTACTGAAATATATCCTGACGGGTCAATTATCAACACTCCTGTTTCGGGACCTGATATTTTCAATTTAAGGTTCAGCGAATTCCTTGGATCTTTTGAACAGTCAGATACAGATGAAGAGATCCCTGTGAACGGACTTTTCGGTTATACCTCTTATGATGCTGTAAAATATTTCGAGAAAATAAGCCTGACAGCAAAACCTGATGAGGCAGCGAAAATTCCTGATCTCCATTATTCCTTTTATAATTATATTATTGCTATAAGAT
>Ga0209540_10000984_pt1 | contig 22881 bp, 20 predicted proteins | sample BarGraIncu01121A_FD_184501 | JGI IMG/M metagenome (GOLD analysis project Ga0209540, IMG submission 184501) | Arctic peat soil microbial communities from Barrow, Alaska - Barrow Graham LP Incubations 011-21A (SPAdes) (version 2) | ecosystem: Environmental > Terrestrial > Soil > Wetlands > Peat... | reverse complement strand
GTTCCACGTCGGCTCGATTATGTGGAAGCCACGGTCTCCCGGGCGACTTCCTGATTGTAGCGGTCGAGCATCTCAAGCGGCGTGAGGCGCCTGATCCTCCCGTCCTCGATCACCTTCAGTGAGCGGTGCTTGCGCCGGGCGTTGTACCAGCCGATGTAGGTCACGATCGCGAGTTCGAGGTCGAGGCGCGTCCTCCACGTGTAGGGTTGCGAGCACGGAGTCACCGCTACCTTCTGTTGCGGGCCCACTGGTAGATGGCTGCTTCCACGTCTGCGGCATACCAATCCCCGTCACGCCCGGGCCAGGGGTTCACGGCACGACGGCGCGTAAGAGCAGCTGCGAGAACAGCCTACCGGGCGCGGTTCTGGCTGCTGCCGCTCAGCATCGCGCGGCGCATCACTCGTGGAGACCGTCTTCAGAGACGGGTCCTAGACTCCTGGCTGCCTCGAGTTGACAGGCTTGCCGGCCACTGCCGCCTCCTGCGGGTCGCGATGGGGTTCAGGTGCCTAACTCGCTCAGGCCGATAGATGGTAGGTGAATCCATCCCTCATGGACTGCGGAGCGCCGCTGCTCCGAGTCGGGTGCAATCGTCCCGCCGGGCAGTCTGCTGGCCCGGGCAACAAACGCCGATATCAGGGCATCGAACTCGTGATCCACGTCGACGAGCAGCTGCCGCTCTCTGTCGTCGAGCGGGAGCCTAGCTGCCGCAGAGACCTGATCGGTCATGCGTTCACGAGCGGTCCGGGCCGAGTCCCCGATTCCCTTGTAGCCCTTGAACTGCAGACCCCACCGCGAAAGGGCCGCCGCCGGGTACACCTCGACTACCTTGCCGAACTCGCCTGAGCGATCGACCTCAATGCCTCGCTGGTCCAGCGCGGAGAGCAGCCCCGCCGCTCGCATCGCCGTCGCGCCGAGCCGATCGGCCGCCACCGACAACGGTTGCAGGCCGTGCTCGAGCTTCAGCCACCTGTCGGTGGCGCGATAGCACAGGGCCGCGCGCGTCGTGGGGCCATAGGGCCCAGGCCATGTCTTTCCGCGGTTCCAGCCTGACACGGCGGCGACGAACGCCTCGGGCCAGCCAAGAGGAACATCTATTCCGACGACGCCCGCCTGTTCGATCAGATCCAGAAGGGCCGTGTCGCTCCATGGACCACGTACGTCCCGGAGACGAGGCCCCGCCTCAGTCCACTCGATGACGCAGACGCCCGTCTTCTTCGGGTCGGTCGACAGATCGATCCCCACAGTGAGCACGTCCGGGCCTCCTGAGGCTTGGGAACTAGCTGGGCACGAGCACGGCGTCGAGCCCGACGAACTCCACACCTGTGTCGGAGTACCGGTATCGCACCACATCGATGCCGATACTCGACAGGCGGTCTTCGAGATCCGACAGGCCCCCCTCCGGCAGCACGGCTGCAAGGCGCTTGGGGCTGTAGCCGCCCGTCCTGCCGTAGTACATGAGCTGACCAATCGCCCCGTAGACGGATCCCCAATCCAGGCTCGTCTTTACTTCGAAGACAGTGAGGACGTCACCCGGCTCGGAAACCGCAGCGAGATCGATTCGCCTGTTCTTCTTCGCCGAAAGCCCCGCCGACTCGATGGCATCGCGCAACGCATGGACCACAGGGCCGTGGGCGAGGTGTATCTCAATCGTCCGGCTCTGCTGAGCGAACGTGGTGGTCCCCAAGAGCGACTCCGGGAAGTAGTCGCCCAAACCACCATCGGTGTCGCCCTGCGCCCCGACGGGAAGCTCGCGCTCATCGGTTGTGCCCTCCCGTACCGCTCGCTTGAAGGCGGCTACCTCCGACACGAACGTCGCAACACCTCGAACCAAGCCCGTAGAATCCAACATGGCGAGGACCAGCGTCTCAGTGGTCGTGCCATCGGGCCATGCGACCAGGGCCCGGGTCGGATCGTCGTGGTACTTGAGGAATCGTTCCTTGCCGACGCCCTCGTGCCCGCCGCCGATCTTTCCGCTGTGCCCGATGAAGAGGCGCCCATCATCGTCCTTGAGGAACACCCCGCCGACCCTGCGGTTCACCCCATCAAACGGGAAGTTGATCTCGCACGTGATGCTCAGCAGCTCCTGACCGCTTGGATCATCGGGGCCGAAGCAGCACCAGTAGCGGTTGCCCGCCTGGTCGGACTCGAACAGGCACCAGAGGCGCTCATCCTCGTGCCAATACACGTCGAACTCTCCCGATCCGCTTCGCCAGCCGACTGCCCTTCGGAGCGGCGAAACCCCCGCGGTGAGCTGGGACACGAAGTCCGTGTACGCGGCGGCAATCTCGTCGCGGTCCGTGAGCGGGGTCAACTGGGGGAGCGACTCCGCCAGGGCGGCCTTCGGCGCTGGTGCCGGAACCGACTGGGCCGACAATCCTTCGGTCGCTCCAGCCGACGAGTGGCTTGCTGCGGCTTCGTCGAGCTCCCGGATAGCCCCCACATCTTCGACCCACCAGATCGTCGACTGATCGGTCCAAGGGAGGTTCGCGCCTGTGACGAGATCCTTGCGCTCAAACTCCCCGATCCAACGTACAGGCTTGAAGTGGCAGTACGGATCGAAACGGGTTGTGATGTTCCAGTCTGCATGAAACTCGTAGGAACCGACTACCTCACCGAGCATCACCGTCGCGCCGCCGTCGGGCGATGAGATCATGACCTTGCGGCCGACCGGGAGATTAAACAGGAAGTCCGCAACATTGTGGAGCCCTCGGGTTTGAGCCGCTTGGTTGCCGTAGGCCCCGGGCGCGTCACTCTCGCCCCTATGCGGATACTCAGCCCTAAACCGGGCTTCCAGTTGGCCAAGCGACCAGCCGCCAATATCAACGGGCGGTCGTCCGAACCAGCCGATCGTGACGTAGCCGTTGTCGCGACACCACGAGTACAGGTGCGCTTCTTCCCCCGCTCGCACCATCGCGATGGCCTTCGATGCTCTTGGCTGAAGGTCGAATGTCATGGTTCCCCCGAGGACTCGTGACAGGCGCATCAGTACCTCGCCTCACGCTAGCACACGAGTCCAACAAGCCCGCCAGCGGTGAACGCACCGAATCGCCGAAGACCTCTCGGTGCCGCTGCGCGCCAAGCAACCTTTCGGCTGCAGGTAGCCCTTCTACGGCACAGAGGCTACGTATCCGTCGACGCCCACGCCACAAAGGCCCGAGGAACGCGGAACGCTACGTATCCGCGGCAATCGCCGTCGCTTCGGTCTGCGACCCGCCGTCCAAAGACCATCGGGTCCTCGGCCCAAAGACCTCGGGAGCCGAACCTCACGGCCGCGGAGCAATCACCGTGGCGCGAGTGCGTAACGTCTTGGCCCGCACGCGTATCGCGGCCGTGGAGCGCGAATAGCCCACTATTTGCGCGGGCGTCCCGGAGGGCGATGGCGCACCGACTCGAGGTCAGCTGGCGCGATCAACCAGTCGCGACCCACCTTCTGCGCATTGAGCCGTCCGGCGAGGATGAGCGCCCGCACACGCTGGGGCGTCACGCCGAGCGACTCGGCAGCCTCCCCTGTCGTGAGTGGCGTCATCCTAGCGCCCCGACCGTGAGAGGCATATCAGACCATCACCCATGGTCCATCCAGCCAGTCCGAACCCATCTGGACCCACGATGTATCCAGCGTCGTCGCCAACGCGGCGGACAGTCCCGCCCATCTCCTCGGCGATGACCTCCGGTGTTGTGTTGGCTCGGTACGTGGGCCGGCTGTTGCCAAGCCTGATGATGCGACCATCGAAGACGCTTACAAAGGTGTCGGTCTCTCCGCTCATCGTGTTTCGCATCGCGTGATAGATGGTGACGCCATTCTGATCCTCGATCAGTTCGAACGGAGCGATCGGCTCTGTCGCTACGCCGAACTGCTTGAGCTCCAGTTCTTGGATCTCATGCGTCGCAAGCATATGAATCGCTCCTCTGCCGCGCGTGACTATCTATGTGTCACACCATATAGTATTAGAAGCGTATGAGCAATAGTTCTCTTGCCGAATTACCGGTGAGGCGTCGCCCTATACCACAAGCCGCAGCGGAACTGTCCGCGAGCTCCGGTTGCCGGAGGATGCGCGTCACGCGATGGCGTCAAGCAGTCCCGTCCGCCTCTTGACGCTCCTCAGAATGAGAATCGCCTGTTTGGACTGCGTCAACGTCGGGGCCGTCTCCCAGTTCGCGGCCGACTTCTTGGCCAGCGCGTGGCACAGCTTGACCTGCGCAGCCGTCAGATCGCGGCTGCCGCTTCCCCACTCCGCGATCTGGCGCCAGGTGTCCCCGCCGACCTCCATGACCGCCGACACCATGCCCAGGTCCTCGAGGGAGGGTCCGCTTGGCTCGTCCTCCGCGTCGAAGCCCGTCGATGCAACGGCCGATAGCTCAGGCAGGTCCATCGGCACTTCGACGTCGAGCCCCTTGACCCCCTCCCAGCATTCCTCCTTCTTGCACCACTCGGTCACGTTGCGCTGGCCCGCCGACTCGGTCAGCTGATCGAAGACCTCGTGGGTCCAGTTCCTTACCGTCTGTCGCAGCGCGGGACTGATGCCCTGTCTCGACCAGACGAAGGGCAGGCTCAGACTACTTCCGTACCTGTCGGACAGCAGCGAGACGGTGTAGGCGACCACGTTCGCCCGGTATGCCGGGAAGCCCTCTTGGCGCGCGATGACCTCAACCGCTTTGTAGATGATCGCCTTGGAGATGAGGTCCCTGAAGAACCTGGCGTCCGGCTTCCACTTCTTGGGCATGCCCTCCTTCAGCACGGCCATGTACTCGACGAAGTTCTTCTGGCCCCCTTTGCCGACGACGTGAGGCAGTCGGTCCCAAGCCGCCAGGTACTTCGCCATGTCGGTCTTGGAGAACACCTGCGATGCCGGAAGGCGAAGCTCAAAGTCCTTCTTCTTTGCCGGAGTTGAAGCCAGGCGCGTCCTCATGACCCTGTACGAGCCCCGCGCGCGTTCGTAGAACCACTGGCTCTGTTCACCGGGCACCCAGGTCTCGTGCGCGAGCTTATCAAGCTCGACGTGGAATGGATCGTTCGCGCTGAAGTCGGCGAGATTGACCCGATTCTGGGAGTTCGAGTACTGGGAGATCTTGCCGACGAGTTCATCGAACTCGAGCTCTCGCTTGTTGGTGACGACCGAAATCTTGGTCTGCACGTAGACGGACGAGATGTCCGCGGCGTCGAGCTTGTGGGCCCGGTGGATGGAGGCCATGGTCTGACCGCCATTGACCACCTGCATCCCTTGGATGGCAGTGATGACGGGCACACCCTCGGCGTTGTGACCCATCTCGACGCGTTCGGCCGTCGCGGAGATGCCGTTGTTGTACGGCAGGAACATCGATGGCTCGGTCCGCAGCGTCTCACGGATCTTGGCGTTCACGCTCTTGCTTCCGCTGACCTGCAGAAACGAGCGCACGTTCAGCTGCAGGAGCCTTTGTCCGTACTCCTCGTAGAGCTCGTACAGGATCTCGCCAGGGAGAGCGGCCAAGTAGCACCTGTAGGCATCGTTGGTCCGTGGTGCCTCGATGCACGGCAGCCCGCCGGGCACCAGCTCGGCCATGTCCACGGTCACCGGGTCGCGCTCGGCCCCCTGTCGCGACAGTCGGTAGATCCTCGTCAGGTCAACGAGTTCCATCCGCAGCGCCAGCGCACCGGGATGGGCCTTTTGCTGCCTGCGCAGCTGGGCGGTGAGCGCCTGTTGCATCCTGCTCTGCGAGGCGGCCGCCTTGTCGGTGAGCAGGAACACGCGAAGGCGCCGGATCCGGCCATCGCACTCGCGAATCGCACGCAGCATCCCGTACGCCTCGCTGGACTCCTCGAATGCGCTGAAGTCCCCGGACTGCGCGAATCCGAAGAGTCGCATGCACCGCTTGAGGGCCTGTTCCACCTCGGAGGGCGACAGGGCGGTGATCTGGTCCCCATCGCTGCCCAGATAGTCGGTGTAGAAGATGTCGAGCCGATCTCCATCCTCCGGTATGTAGTAGCCGTTCGCCCGCAGGATGCCGAATTTGCCGCCGAGGTCCTTTTCGAGGTAGCACACCTCACCGCCGTCGGCGGCCCCCGACTCGCTCAGGTAGTCGATCATGTCCTGGGTGAACACGTTGACCTTGAAGTCGGCGGTCTCACCATCCCCGAGACCGCCCGTGGCCTTGTCCACAACCTCGGAATGGATCTCCCGCGCGAATTCGAGCAGATCCTTATCCCAGCTCACCGAACCACTTCCTCATCTGCTCCATCATCGCCGCGTCCTCGACCTCGAAGTCGGTGATCGCCGCCAGTGCGATCGCGTAGTGCACATCACCGACCCCGTTCGGCATGTCCGACTCGATCAGACGGGGAAAGCCCTCGGCAACCTCGAACGCTCGAACCGCGCGCACGCCGTAACCGGTGCCCGCATAGTGCATGGCGTGCTGGTCAAGGTAGCCATAATCGATCAGGCGCTCCGCGAAGTCGAACGCGACCTGCGGAGCCGATTCTGCGATCAGTGCCCGGGTCGCCTCGACGGACTGCGGCAGGGTCTGCGAGCCGTTCTCGTGTCTCTCGACCTCGATCACCACCAGGTGCAGCGACTCGACGCACCCGTCATCGAGTTGGCGCAGGTTGCTGATGCGAACGGCCGTCAGCGGGTTGCTCGCCGTGGTCTTGACCTCGAAGGCGTGGCCCTGCCATTCGAAATCCTGGTTGGACCCAGAGGGACCGCTCCACGCCCTGACCGCCGCCTCCGCCGAACCGGCCGTGGTCGCGCGCATGCGCAAGAAGAGCAACTCGCCGAACAGTCCCTGCTGCTGCTCCTTGGTCAGGCCGTCGAAGGCATGGATCCGGAAGAACGCCTGCCATCTCGCGAGCGCATGTGAGAACTCGGCGGCGGCAGAGTTGGAATCGGCTGCGCCTTCGACCCGGCTGATCGCATCGTCGACCAGCGCCATGAACACCGGCTCTCCGGCCGGATCCGCAAGTTCGAGCTCAACGGCCACGCGGCCCATGGGCCCGGGTTCGGTCGGCGCCACACTGACGGAGAAGCCCCTCGAGGAGGTCGGGAAGCTCAGAGACAGGTCCTTCGTCGGCATCTCGACGACGAGCATCGGCACGTTGCGCGGCTTGCGCATCGCCGCGAACACATCGATCGGGGCCTCGGGCAGCACGCGACGCATCACAACGCCCGAGCTCTGACCGTTGTCCGAGCGCAGCGAATCCCACACGTCGGCAATCATGCCGACTCCCCGTCCTCGGTCGCGTCCTCGGTCTCGTCCTCGCTCCAGTCGTTCGCCCCGTAGTACTGCTCCCAGTACACGTGGTTGACCTTGTAGTTGACGGTCTCCGCGTGCTCGATCTCCGGGAAGCTGATGGCGAACCCCATGACCGGAGTCTCCTTGTCGGCAAGGCTCGTGTCCCCGCCCACGTTGGTGGGGTCCAAGGGATACAGGAGCAGGAGCGCCCGCTCTGAGCTGCGCACGGTGCGAATCGCCTTGCCCGAGGCGCGCTCGACGTTGGGTACCTTGTCCTTCAGCGCCTCGCGTGTCAGGCGCAACGCCTCTTCGTACTGCCCCTTGCTGAGATCGATCGCCTCGTCCGCCGGGCTCACGAGACGCCGAATCGTCAGACGATCCTCGAAGCGCCCGCTTGACGCGGTTGCGCGCCTCGTCAGCCCGATGTGGAACCCGCCGATATCGCGCGTCGGCGCCCTTCCTGTTCTGTTCGAGACCAGACACACCGTCCACGTGACCAAGTCGCCCTTGGAGACCTGCTTATCAATGAACTCCGCGAGCAGGTCGCGATTCACCCGCCATGCGAGAGGGTGCGTGTTGTAGGCGCGCAGGAACCGTGTCACCTCTGCGGCGGGCACGTCCGACCACACGACCCTTCCGCTGACGCCCTCCGCATTGGACCGCTCCGCCTTCGGGTGCGCCAGTCTGCCCACAAGATCGGCGGCGGCCTCGAAGTTGGCCGTGAGCGCCGCCGGCGTGCGCGGGAACACGACCGTCTCACTCGTCTCCCCGGCGAAACTCAAGCGCAGCGGAACCCCGGCCCGCATCTTGACCTGGGAGGTGATCAGCAGAACCGGATGCGACCTAACCCTGAGTCCATAGTCGCGCGGAGTGCCGCCGGTGATCGTCATGTAGTCGAACTCCCGGCGCAGCTCCTCACTCGCCTCGGTGATGTATCCGAACCACTCTTTGATGTCCTCGGGCACGTACAGCCGGCACAGGTCGACGTAGCCTGGACGGTAGCCGAACCAACGGCCCATCTGCATGAGCGTGTCGTACATCTTCGAGGAGCGCAGGAAATAACTCGTGCTCAGGCCCTCGAGCGTCAGGCCTCGGGACAACTTGTCCCCCCCGACCGCGATGACCCTGATCCCCGTCTCCTTGTGCTCCTCGTACTCGAGCGCGTCCGCGGAATCGCCGTTGACGACGTGCACCTCGATCGAGGAGAGCACCGTGCGCAGATGCGGCTCCACGTCGTCCCAGCCGACCGGTAGCAGGCGGGAGTCTCCGTCTCCGAGCAGCGGGATCATGCACCGCGTCGTCGGTGCGAAGTCGCTCTCCCAAAGCGCGCGAAGCTCCTCCACGAGCGTGACCGGAGCGTCGCCTTCTCCGTAGATCATGCGCTCCCGCAGGATCTTCAGATGTTCTCCGACCTGACGCGCCACGTGGCGCTGGACATCCCGGAAGCGGGTCACATGCACGAGCATCGAATGGTGCTCGCTTCCCATTCCGCGGGCGGCCTTGGCCGCCCCGGCGAGCACGAAGGACAGTATCGCCTCGTGAAGGGAAGGCGGGACCACAGTCTCGCCTGAGAACGATGGAACGATGTCCTTCTTGTGCTTGTCCGGAATCCAATCCCGCCCATCGTCGGCGCTGCGCACAAGAGGCATCGGATCCGTCGATGGAATACCGGCGTCCGGATCCCCATCGAGGCCGAAGACCCGCGTCGGTCCCACATAGTTCGACGGCGTCGGCAGACTGACGATGAAGCTTCGGGGAAAGAGATCCTGGCCCTCGGCGTCGGTCCGGGCCTCCTCGTGGATGAATATGTTCGCGAACGGAGTCGCGGTGTAGCCGACGTAGGCACTCTGGGCGAACGAGAACAGGAGCTTGCGAACGAGGCTGTTGATCCTCGTCGGCTCGGCGTCGGGCTTCTTGCTGTTCACCGATGCCTGATCGGCCTCGTCGTCGATCACGAGGATCGGTACATCCTTCACGAATCTCCGGCCGGTCGCCGCCTCGTGATCGTTGGCGAAGCCCTGCACCCATCCCAAGAGGTTGCGCAGGGTGTGAACGTTCTTCTTGACCACGAACAGGAGCGGCCGCTGGCCGGGCGCGATGTTGAACTGTTGGGCGACGTGCTTGTTGAAGTCGCCATGGTCTGTCCGATCGGTGATCGCGTCGGCCTGAAGGGTCGGGTCAATGAGCCCCACGCCGATCGGCTGCTTCGCCTCGCCCCCCAACCCCGAGTAGCCGAGGAACCCCTCCTCCAGACGGACCTGCGTCTGACTGCGAAGGTTGTTGTGCATGCCTGCGAGCACAACGATGAGCTTATAGCCGGCATCGGCCGCCTTGCAGATGAGTCCGGTGTAGTTGGCGGTCTTGCCCGACTGGACGTGACCGACCACGAGCCCGCGCCGATCCCATTCGCCTGGCCTGCGCGCGTCCTCGAGCCGCCCGAGGATGTCGTCCGTGAGAACCTCGACACTGCGGGTGGCGGCCGGCGTCGCCCACATCTTCTGCAGGTGGGTCGAGTACCGGTCCCAGAACCGCCAGTCGATCTCGCCACGACGATCGTCGAGCCACCTCTGGTGCCCTGTGTCGTCCTCGAGGATCTTCACTGTGCCGATCCATACGTTGAACGTCGCCTCGAGCTCCTTGACGAGCTTCTCCTCAAGCGCCGCGTCCATCTGCAGGTGCTGCGCCTGCTGCACGAACTCGACCGCATGGGCCACCTGGGCGCGGATCACATCGATCGTCAGCGAGCCGTCCGGGAAGTTGCTGAGCATGGTGACAACGATCTCGCGCGCCGCCTTGTAAGCCGGATTCACTTCGTCTCCTTCTCAAAGATCGCGAGCAGTTCCGGCCTGCGCGCGAAGGGCTCCATCAGAGCGAGACGGTCCATCGCCTCCTCGCGGCTGCAGCCCGATACCCCTATCAGGGCCTGGTGGGTGTATCGGGCCAGCTTCAGGATCTCCTCGTCGTCCGCGAGCTCGAAAGGCGCGAGATGCGCCTCGTCGTGCTCCGCCGTGTCGATCCAGATCCTCTCGATCGGCACGGTCTCCTCGAGCAGGCGCAGAAGCGCCTCCAACTGCGGCCGCGAGCCCACCTGCATGAGCGACTTCACCTGGCCCACGAGCGGGTGCTTGCGGTCGATCCGATAAGCGGGATGCTCGTCGATCTGCACCGCCTTCCACGGACGCTCGGGGGTGGTGTCCTTCTTGTGAGGCCCGACGACCCCGCCCCGCGACGCGTACACCCTCTTCGCGTCCTCTCTGACCACCAGCGCGAGCCCCTTGAGCTTCTCGCGCAGCGCCGCGGGCGGCCGCGCATCGGACTTCTTCACGTCCAAGTGCCAGGCCATGTCCATGGTGTTCGGGATGTCGATGCGGATGCGCGCCAGCTTGTAGTGCTCCTCGCGCACCCACTGCCGGTCACTGCCGATCCCGAGCCAGCTTCCGGGAACGACCAGCCGCTCATTTCGATACACATAGAAGCCCTGCCGCTGGTTCCAGCCACCGGGTCCGCCTGCCACACGGTGCTGGGCTGCGGTCAGCTTCGACTTGTGGGGGAGCACGAATCCCCTGACCAGCAGCCGCCCGCCGTCGAAGTCGATTGCCTCCTCGGGCGTGCAGAAGGTGGCGGGATGGTTCTCGAGGAACGGGTCCCAGGCCTCGACGGCCTTCGGCTCCTCCCCGCCCTCGAACCAGATTCGCAGGCGCGGCCGAGACCCGGCCAGAAAGCGGTGGAACACCATGGCCAGATGTTCGTCCACGTCCCGGACGATGCCGGTGAAGTGGTTCTGCATGTTGATGTTGTCGACGTGCGAGTCCCCGACCACGCGGTCGAGGCACTCCCACAGCACGATCGTTCCGTGCTCCATGCCGTCGAGCTGCTCGAAATGGTGCGCTGACCCGTCGGCGGGCGCGGTCAGCAGGCGCCACTCGTCGACCTCTTGGACGTAGTCGAGATCCCAGCGCCTGAAGTCGGTCGTCTCTCCGTCGCGGTGCGACCCGACCGTGAGGCGTCGGCACTGCGAGAAGGACGCCGTCTTGAGCCCGAGACCGAACCGCCCGAGATCTCCGGGCTCCCGCTCTTCGAGCGGACCGATCGTCCCGGGTCGCATGGCCTGGGTGAGCTCGTCGGCATCCATGCCGTGACCGTCATCCCGAATGGCGACGTGCGACGCGGCACCGCTCCACCAGAACCTGACCCACACGTTTCTGGCGCCGGCCGCGATACTGTTGTCTATCAGGTCGGCCACGGCCGTCTGAGGGCTGTAGCCGACGGCGCGAAGCGACTCGACCATCGCGGACGCTCTCGGCTCCGCGATGACGTACTTCTGATCCCCCACGCGAACTCCCCCTAGAGTCGGTGCCCGGTAAACTCGCGTTGCTAAGTCACCGGACATGTCCTAAGTGTATCTGTAGACTGATCCTCCGGTCTGACACGTCCGTTTCCATCGCGGGAAGAGCGGCCCACAGCCTTGGCGAAACGATCCCGGATTCCGATCATCGACCTGTTCGCCGGCCCCGGGGGTCTCGGCGAGGGGTTCTCGAGCCTGCGCTCCGAGAACGGGGATCGCCTGTTCAGTATCGCGCTCTCCGTCGAGGCGGACGCATTCGCGCATCGCACGCTCGAACTTCGCGCGTTCTACCGCCAGTTCGACGACAGCGGGTGCCCCGACGCCTACTACGACTACGTTCGAAACCCCACCTCCGCCGCCCGCGACGCGCTCTTCGCGACCTTCCCTGCCCAGGCCTCGAGAGCCAGAGCCGAGGCCTGGCATCATCGACTCTCGCTCGAGAGCGCCGAACAGGTCACGGCACGCGTCAGGACCGCACTCGGCCGCAGACGGACGTGGGTGCTCATCGGTGGGCCACCGTGCCAGGCCTACTCCTTGGCAGGACGCTCACGGCGGACGCACGATGACAGCTTCGAGGCCGACGAGAAGCACACCTTGTACCGCCACTACCTGCGAATCATCGAGGACCTGGCTCCTCCGGTGTTCGTCATGGAGAACGTTAAGGGCATCCTGTCGGCCAAGATCGACAAGCAGAGCACGATCGACCGCGTGCTGAGCGATCTGCGATCGGCCGGACCCGGCTACACGGTGCACTCCTTTGTGCGCGCCGCCGACGATCCGGCCACACTGCGCCCGTCGGACTTCGTCATCCGAGCCGAGGACCATGGCATCCCGCAGGCCCGTCATCGTGTCATCCTGCTGGGAGTGCGCCGCGATCTCACCCGGCGCCCCAGTCAACTCGGGAGATACGGACGCCCCGTGAGCGTGGGATCCGTGATCGGGGATCTACCGCGCCTGCGCAGCAGTCTCTCCCATCGCTGCGGGGCGCGTCCGGATGGACCGGAGGCCTGGATCGATGCGCTGCGGCAAGGCCTTGCGGCCATGCCCGAGGAGCTCACCGCCGTCGCCACCGCGGCGGTCCTTGAGGCCGAACACGGGGTTCCGAGCCTCGGGCGGCCCTTCTCCGCGACGCGATCCCGCCCGAGCGAGCATGCCGCTTGGTACAAGCGTGATGCCGCTCTCGGCGGCATCACGAACCACAACTCACGCTCCCACATGGCGAGCGACCTGAGGCGATACCTGTTCTGCGCCTCGTTCGCTCGCGTGCATCACAGATCACCGGTGCTCGCCGACTTCCCGGATGAGCTGTTGCCCGCACACGCGAATGTGGTCGCCGGCGCCGTGGGAACCGACTTCGCCGACCGTTTCCGCGTCCAGATCGCCGACAGACCCTCCACGACGATCACATCGCACATCTCGAAGGACGGGCACTACTACATTCACGACGATCCCAGCCAGTGTCGCAGCCTCTCGGTGCGGGAGGCCGCCCGGCTGCAGACCTTTCCCGATGACTACTTCTTCGAGGGCAACCGGACACAGCAGTACCACCAAGTCGGCAACGCGGTGCCCCCGCTTCTGGCCAGACAGTTGGCCGCCGTGGTGGCAAAGGTGCTGGGACGAAGGCCCGAGGACGCCCTCCCGCGCGCCGACTCGCCTGCTGATCGCGGACCCTCAGCGCAGTAGAGACACGATCCTCTCCACCGTGCGCTCCGGTTCGGCGCGCAGCTCGCACTCCCAAACGGTCACAACGGTCCAGCCGGCTGCTTCCAGCGCAGCGATCTGGAGAGCATCGCGCGCCTCGGTGGCCAAGAACTTCTGCGCCCAGAACTCAGCGTTGGCCTTCGGGGGCGGCGGGCCGCAGTGCGGACACCGATGCCAGAAGCAGCCGTTGACGAAGATGGCCACCCTCCGACCCGGGTAGGCGATGTCCGGATGACCCGCCGCCTTTCCCCAGTGCAGCCGGTAGCCTGGGTGGCCGGCCTCTCGCAGCAGGCGTCGCAAACGCAACTCGGGGCGTGTGTTCTTGCCGCGATTCGCCTGCATCGTGTGGCGAGCTCCCGTCGAGGATGCGGTCGGTCGACTCGGACGCTGACTTAGCCCTTGGCGCTGGCTCGGTCCGACACCGTTGGTGCGGTTGGGCACCTCCCCAGTCGGTGGCTGGTTCATTGTGGCGACTGCCTCTCAGCCGTGCCCGCTTCATTCTCCGCTGAGAATCAGCGAATGCGCCGCTTCTGTAGAGGAGAAGAGCTACTGTCCGTCACCACGCGATGTGACGGAGGACCGAGACGGCGCCACGACAGAAGAGCGTGCTTCCCAAGACGAGAACTCCCCAAGAGTGGACCGCCTTCTCCGGATCCATCGCGACCCGCTATCCCACCGCAGCTCGCAACCACGCGCTTCTCTACCTCACATATCTGGCCGGGCTGAGAATCGGCGAAACCCTCGCCCTTCGCGTGAACGATGTCGACCTCGATCTGCTCAAGGTGGAGTTGCCCAGATTCTGATTCCCTGCTTCTTTGGTCATTGCGGGTATGCCCATCTGCGATTCGGCGTCGTGCAGCAATTGAGAGCTGTTGCTCTGCCGCATGCGGACTCCCCCCGGTGTACGCGATCTGAGCTAACGTTGGGCGCACAGGCTGTGCGACGAGCCCCCGCCAGTCTACGCTGACCTCGAGCGTGACGGGTTGACGCGATTGCTAGCCGTCTCGCCGGGCCGTGTCCGCGTCTAGGAACAGGATGATGTCTTGCTGCTCCTGCTCGGCGAGTCGAGGCACGGTGGATCTCTCTTCCTGAGCTCAACCTAGACGACGTTTCCAACGTCTCGATCAGTGCGCGACGTACACCTCTTACTGAGATGTGGCGTGCCTGCAAGCCTTCCCGACCAGCACGCAGCTGCATCGCATCGCAAGCCAACGACAATGCCGCTCCCGGCACCGCCGTCCGGGCCGCACTCCATCCTCTCCGGTTGCCATCCGTTCTCTCGCCCTTGCCCTGTATGAGCACGAAATCAGGCCATGTGGCTCGGTTGGTAAGCCTAGCAACCCGGGCCTGTCGGGTTGCGGAGTGAGGACGTAGTCCGAACAGGGTGACTGACAAATTCCCAGTTCAGGACACAAAAAGGGCCGGACCTGTCGGCCCGACCCTTCGATATGTTCTGGTGGCCAGAGACGGACTTGAACCGCCGACACGGGAATCTTCAGTCCGCTCGTTAGTGCTGGTAGATGCGTCAATCAGAACGCAGATGTCATGCGCGTCTGGTGCAGAGCATCGACCACTCCACCAAGGATGAGGAATCGAACGGTCGCGCAAGCGGCTGGGATTCAAGACACTGGAGGAGTGCTGTGTACAAACCAGGTAGGCGCGAACCTCCGCGTGGGTGTTGCACTTCGCACTTGAACTTAGCCCCGCCCCCAGACCAGTCGGCCCCTGCACCGATCCTACAGGATGCTTCTCGTCGCCGCATTGACCAGCGCTTGGATAGCCCCCACGGACGACTGATTGTTCGTTGGCTGCACAAGGGGCAGAGCGGCACCAGAGACCGGCGGCGCGCCGAATACCCCTACCGGATCGCTCTGGTCGACGAAGCTGATGCTCGAGGCGTCAAGCGTGAAGAACCGGAGCGTGATGCCTTTCGCGAGGATGTATGACCGGAAGAACATCAGCGAGGGCACGACCTGGTTCAACCAGTCTTCGTCTCCCCCGGCGCCTGGGTACCGAAACACCGATCCGCCGAGCCGCTGCCATCCAAAACGTTCAAGCATCGAGCGAATGTATGTGCGCTGGTTCACGTCGTCGGTCTGTAGGTCATACGAGAGCGTAACCGGCATTTGGCACTCCGTTCCACCGTGGGCCTAAGACTTGGCGCACAACACCCGCGCCGAGCGTTTCCATGTTAACCCGGCGCTTCGACGCGTCGGGTTGATACGCCTGTTCGACAGGCATTTGAAGTAGGCTCTGCAGGTTCGGCACTCCTGTAAGCTAGGCACACGTAGTCCGACGACAATCGGGGGAACCATGGACACGCAGCTAGTTGCGGCAGGCTGGCTAACACGCTCATGATTGGAAGCACGGCCGTCCTGTGGGAGGTCGTGAAGGGCGCGGCCGGGGAAGCAGGGAAGGACCTGTGGCGCGTGCTGACGGATGACGACGATGCGAAGCCAAGCACGTATCCCGAAGCCGAGGCCAAGGCAACAGAAGCTATCGAACAGGTCGTTGCGTCGGGAGCCAGCATCGCCGCGCTGACAGAGGTCGCTCGTTTGGAACTCTCGACCCTCGAAGGGCTGCGCCAGCGCGTCCACCTCGTGTGCACCACCACCGGCTGCGCGCCTCACCGCGAGAAGGGGTGGCTCGAGTTCGTTGACGGAATCGAGAAGCTCGCCGCAGAGGGGCGCCACGAGGATGCGCGGAAGCCTACATCCGCCTGAGCACGCGACTAGACGCGTACTGAGCAGCAGCTCCCTCTCACCAGCTCTGTCGAACGTTGGGCGCTTAACCTGCGCGCCGTTTCCCCATCCTAGCGGCCTGACCGAGACGCGTGAGGTTGAAACGCCCGTTGGAGAGACCAAACGAGACTAGCCCTGGTCAACGAGGTCATCAGGCAGGTACATCCAACGGGACTGCCCTTCCTCGATGGCCGCAAGAAACGCCTCGAACAGTTGACCCCGATCCACGGCCACATCCGGCGCCACGGCCTTCACCACTGCCTCGAGTGCCCTAGCAAAGTCATCCGAGTGCGACTCCAGCATGCCCAGCATGTCGACTTCAGCCACGACTCCCCCTAATCACGATGGTGATGCGCTGTCTAACGTTGGGCGCGTAACCTGCGCGCCGACTCCCGCCATTGTGCGCCTCTCAAGACGCGTCAGGTTGACCCGCTTGTTAGTGAGACAACGGCTACGAAGTCCAGCCGGGCGGGTCAGCATCAGACCAGAAGTCAAAGTGAGCGAAGGGCTCGAGTTCAGACAACAGCGCCTTCGCTGCTTCCCTAACCTCTGAATCTTCCGTGCCCGCCTTAGCCGCCTTCGCCGTGAAGGCCATCACTCGAGCAGCCAGTTCTTCGGAATCGGCGTCAGCCGGTACAGACGAGGTGAGCATCTCGGCCGCCTCCTCGATGCGCGAGACGCCGGAGGCGGGTTCGTTGTTGAGGAAGACGACCTGCCCGCTGAGCATGTACTCGAGACCCGAGTAGATCTCGCGCTTGAAGTGGGCTTTCTGGCGAGCCCGGGTTCGCCGATCCGGCGGGTAGAAGGTGCCGTCGCTTCCCATCACGCCAGCGAAGTTCGGGTGTTTCGTGGGGTCGTCGCCCATCTTGCTCGCCCTCCGATCGACACTGTTCTCACTACGATGAATCCCCAGCCCCACAATGGCGCTTGCCTTGTAAGAAGTCATTCCGGGACCGGACCTGGGGATACGGCGTCCCCGAGATTCCGCAGGTAGACGGTTCACGCAGCAGCCGCCGTGCGACGTGGGTCTTTTCAGTCCGCGAAGCATCACTGGTTACGAGGCACGATCGCCGTTCGGTATTCCGTCAGTCTTCCGTGTCAGCGGAACACGGCGGCACCTGACCATCCCTATTGCCCGACCTCACGCAACTCGCGGGGACGGCGCAATCGGTTCGCGCTCTAGGTCATGCGCTTCTGTGCAGCAATCCACGCGTGGAACTTCTGCTCGTCGAAGGCTTTCCCGTCATCTCCGGTCGCCACTCCCGCCAAGGCCAGAAGCTGCGCCAGCATTGGCCCATCCATGCCGATAACCCCGCCGGTCCGCAGAATCCGCCACGCTGGTTCGCTGAACTGCCCACACGTAATCATCAACGCGTAGATCGGGTCGAATCTCTTGATGGGAATTGCCACGGAATACGCAGTCTCTTGAATCGGCCATACGCCCGCACGAGCCAGTTCGCATGTGCCGATCAGCTCTCGAATGTGTGCGGTCCCGACGGGATGCTTCACGTAGCGTTTTGCCTGACCAACGACCCACACAGATAGTTGGCGCTCCACGTTGGGCAGTGTGTGATTCTGCAGCAGAAACTCGGACATCTGCAGGCGTCCGAAAAAGTCGATGCCTTCGTCCTGGCTAGGCTTCGTGGCCGTTGGCGAGCTCACACCGATCAACTTCAGCACACCAGCGCCCAGCTTCTCGAATTCGTCCGGATCGAGATGGTGGATTGCCTCAAGTAGGGGTGAGAACTGTCCGGCTAGCGCGGTACGTTGCGCCCGAACGTCATCCGTATCGTCCTCGAAGATCCAAGCACAACCTTGTATAACCTCATCATCGAGCTTGCTGAACTCAAAGGGACAATACTCGCCGGTGGTCCCTGGGAAGTCGTTCCAGTGCGCTCGCAACCGAGCTCGAAAGTCCCCAAGTTCGTCTTCGACCACCTCGGCAACTTCGCGCAGATCCGTCTCGCCCTTAAGGCCGGGTACCAAGCCCTCTAGCACCTCCGCAATAGTCGCGGGAGGCGCAGTAGGCAGGAACTGGGCGAGAACGATCGCCACGGCCCTCTCGGCAATACTGGCCATCGGCGGCCTAGTTCTTGGTCAGCTTGCCGTGGCTGGTGAGCACGGTCTCGCAGGCAGCCATGAGGCCTTTCAGCTGCGCGATGTCGTCGTCGGTCAAGCCGGTCACCTGGTCAAGACCCAGCCTCGCAAGTGATTCGATCGTCCGGGCGACCTGACTGCGCCACGCCTGAGACACCTGAGTCGTCTGTACAACGGCCACTGCCTCGGCCAGATCGCGGTCCGGGTCAAGGAGGATCCTTGTCGCGGTGTCACTCGGAAGAATGTCGCGCAGAAGCCGCACGTCCGAGTACGTGGTGAGTTTCGGCGGCGCTTCGTCCTCGTCATCGTCCTCGGGCTTCGCGGGCGTAATCATCGCGTAGAGGCTCTCCCGGTTGGAGACATCCTCAAAGCGGTTTGACTCATTGTTCCAGTCAAGCCATTCCCGGACGACCGGCTGACTCAGCGCCTCATGGAAGATCGGGTAGAGGCTCGCATCGGCGTATTCGCCATAATCCTCGTCCGTTTCCATCTGCTCCAAGGCCTTCATAGCCCGATAGCGGCGGTTGACCTCGACCTTGCTCATGCCGAGGCGGTCAGCGACCTCACCCGAATCAAGACTGTGCTTGTCGATGAGCTCCTGCACCAGTTGAGCGCGCTCGTAGCCCTTCCACTGCTTGATCCCGGACACGTGGCGAATGCCCATCAGCGCGGAATAGAGGGCGCCGTCCTCCTCGCCCTCGACAATGATCACGGGAATCGCGCCCATGAGCTTCAGCAACTTCGGATCGACCTCAGCGCCGGCCTTGTGCTCTTCGAGTATCCACCGCAGAGCGGCCAACCGGCGGTTGCCCTCGAGCACCAAGAAGTTGCCGTCTATCGCACGGACGACGATCCTCTCGATCGGAATGAACCCGTTTGCAAGAATCGAAGCCTTCAGTTCTCGGAGCGACTCGTCTCGGAGCCGAACTTGCGCCTTCGCCTGCACTGTCGGCTCGGCGAAGCGGTCGGGTTTCACCCGAATGAAGTCCCCTCGCGCCTGAAACCGGTAGTTGTTCGGATCGAGCAGGAGCCGCTCGATCGGCAGAGTGTCTTCCCTGAGTTCAGCCATTCTGGGCCTCCCATCCCTGACTCTCCCGGCGACGAAGAACCCCCAACGTCGTCCACGCGGTTGAGCCTATCCGCACACTCAGCCGTCCAATGAGGACGACGCCGTGACTTGCCGCCAATTGATTATGCAGTCTGCGGCCGAGGTCGGCACCTCGGGGCTCAGTCGTCCGCCAATTCCTTGCGCCTGCGCCTCGCGGCCTCGTACCTGTTCACGGCCGCTCGCGCACCGTCTTCGGGCCACGGCTCCGCTTCGGCCACAACGCGCGGCCGAAGCTGGCGCACGCGTGCGAGTCGTTCTCGACCCGCGCAACATGCCCGAATCCTGCCTGCTCGAGTCCGATGGCTTGACCACCGCCACCTGCGCAGATCTCGATTGACTCAAGCTCACCCATCACGCGTTGCCCCACTCCTGTCGGCCGGATTGCAGCCATTATAGGGACCTCGGCTGACATCTGAGCGTACATCACCAGTTCACTCCTTTCGTCGGGTGGCCACGACACGGGGATTCAGTATCCCCGCCAGGTGTCGCGAATGCGTAGCCTTTCTGGTGCAAGATGGCCACATTCGCCGATTCCTCCGCTCCCCTGAGGGACCCCGACCGAGGGCACGAGGATCTTCAGCCCGTGTGGTAGAGCGGGTCGTCCCCTGGAAACGGGTCTCGTTCTACCGCGCGTCTTCCGATCCATCGCTCGCTGGACGGTTCATGGCTTGAACTTCGTCCGACCACTGCTTGGTCAGCTGCTTCCAGTCCAGGCCCCTGTCGAGGAGCACTGTCTCCATCATCTCGGACACGGCGCAATCCGCGTCGAGAACGACGCGCCGGATCTCCTTGATCTCAGAGACGACCGAGCCCCGGGTTGCAGGGTCGGCGATGCGGTCCGCGGCGTTCGGGATGAAGCCATGGATGAAGCGGTTTCGCGCCTCGAGGCCGGCGTCCATGCTGTCGACCCAGCCACTGCTGATGTGCACCCGCCCCTTCAGCATTCTGAGCGCGTTCCCCAACGTCGTCTTGCGCTCGCCTTCGATGATGGCGACCGCTTCATCGACCGAGAAGCCGACCACGCCCATCTGCGCCATCGCGACCATGAGCGCCTTCACACCGTATTCGAACTGCTGACATGCGTTGAGCGTGAGCCCCGCCCAGTAGAACAGCGGCTGGAGATCCTTCGGATCGATTGGTGGCCCCATTGCCCCGCGCCCTCTCTCCAGCCGCCCTATCGCGATGTGCGCGCAGCGTCTCGGACGGATCGAGCTGTGCCCACGTCGAGCCCGCACTCCAGCGCCAGTTTAAAGAACTCCTCCTCGATGCGAGTCCCCGGGCCGAGGACACACACCTCGCCTCCGCCCGCGCGCAGCGGCGCAGCTGGTCACGAATCTCGCCACTCGTGCCGGCGCCCCTGTCGATCACCTGTCGGAATCTGCTCACAGTCTCCGCTGGCAAGTCCGGTCCGTACACGAAGTACCGCGCGAACGGCAGGAAGTGCGGATGCTCGAGCATCGCGGCACCACCGGACCCGTTGCCTTCAAATACCGTGGCGCGTGACCGACCGTGACCGCCGATGTTCAAGTCAGGATCCTCCAGATAGTGAAGCCGAACCTCCGGAATCGCGTCGCGCTCGAGCAGCGAACGAGTCAGCCGTGCTGCCGCAGCGCATGATGCACGGACCGTTGCCGAAGACGACGCGGAATCGACTCGGAAGTCGATCTCGTCGAGAAGTACCTGCTCGTCCCGCTGCAACTCCACACGACCAACTTTCGGAATCGACATTGCGCGCACCTTCACTAGTAAGTGGACTGCTCTTGGTCAACGCCCTGCCCCCGTGCCGCGCACTGGCCTTGCGATGGCGGGTTGTGCCGGCTCAACCGGTCGGCTGCCGTGCACGAATAGTGACACGCGTCACTGACACGGGGATTGACTATCTCCGCCAAGCATCGCGAATGCGTAGCCTTTCTAGTGCAAGATGGCTACGTTCGCCGGCTGGGGCTCAAGTCTCGATACGCCTTCGGTGATCGGATGACCGGACAGCGGCGGCAATCCCCTGACCCGCCTTTAGAACACGGCGATCTGGGGTCCGGCGCTGCTGTCGATGAATTCGGCCTCGGCAATCGTCGCTCCGATCGCCAGTGCGACCGCGGCGTCGATCTTCTGCGAGTCGGTCTGCTTGTCCAGCCGAGGTCCGTAAGGCGTCTCTTTAAGCGCCGTGTTGAGAACATGCTCGCGAAGTCCGGACGCGCCGCCGTGCCGGATCCTGCGCGAGGCCACGAGAGAGGTGAGCACATCGAGGGCCTTGGCCATGCGCATGCTGTTCTGCGGATACTCCTCGACCTCGACACCGAACTCGGAGGCGAGCCGCATCATCTCGAGCACGAAGTAGTTGGGGTCGCAGACCATGCGCTCCACAGCGTAGGTGTGCACGATCTCGACGATGGTCGCCATGACCGCCTCGCGGTCGATCGGCGCGCCGTCTTGCGAGGCGAAGATCCACGAGAGCACGTTGTGCACACCGCCCTCGTCGACCTGGTCGAGCACCAGCGCCGTCGTGTCGCGCCGAAACGACGCGTCCGCCGACAGCGTGCAGGGACGCTCGGGGTCGATGACCGGGAGACTCGCCATGGCGTCCCAGGCCGTCGCGTCAAACGCCCGCTTCACGCCGCGTGCCGGGAAACGGTTGAGGTGGTATCGCTCGAACGTGGTGAAGCGCAGCTTCTCGTATTGACGCTGCAGCATCTCATCGGTGATCCAGCTCGCGGGGTTCGCCGCCCTCCACACCTTCGGATCGTGCCCGTCGTCGCTGTCTTTGGCGCCGACCCAGTAGACGTAGGTGTTTCGGTCCCGCGTCCAAGAGACAATCCCCTCCCCGCCGCGCAACATCTCCCACAGCACCCCTTGGCGCTCGGGCCCGGCAGTCGTGATACCGACAAGCAGGCCACTCTCGCGTCCGACCATGCCCGACTGCATCGCCTCGATAAGGGCGTGCGACTTGTGCACGTGGACCTCGTCGACCGCGCAAAACGACGGGTGGAACCCTTGCGCCGAGTCGGCGTCAGCCGGCAGCGCCTTGAACACGCATCCGGTCTCTTTCACCCAGATCTCACGCTTGTAGATGTCGCAGACAGCGGCGAGGCGGGGGTTTGCCTGGATCATCCGCTTGACCGTGGCAAACACGATGTTGGCTTGCCGCTCGTTGGAGGCCACGACGTAGGCCTCGCCCTCCTGCACGCGCTCGACGAAGAGGTGGTAGGCGACCATCAGCGACAAGACCTCGGACTTGCCCTCCCACCGAGGCAACCCGATCAGCGCCTGCGTGTAGCGACGCTTGCCTGTGCGGTCCACGGTGCCGTAGATCGGCAGGATGATGCGCTCCCACTGCCAGTCCTCTAAGACGAAGGGCAGTCCGGCCCAGCGGTCTTTCTTGTGCACGACGAACTTCTCGCCGAAGTCACGGACGCGCTGGGCGTACATCAAGCCGGCGCGACTGTAGCGGGGCATCAGACCTTCACCTGGATGCCGAGCTCCGCGTCGATGCCGGCAAGGAGTGAGGCGCCGGCGAGTTTGATGAGCCCCAGCCGCAGGCGCGCGACGGGCGTGAGCCCCAGCGTCTCGGCCAAGCGGAGGTAACTGGCGGCCTCGTCTCGCTCGACTTTGAGTAGCGGGTTCACCATGGGGCCGCGCTGGCCTTTGACCAGCATGCCGAGCGCATCGATCTGCGCTGCCGCCTGCCGGTG
>Ga0209540_10000983_pt1 | contig 22883 bp, 23 predicted proteins | sample BarGraIncu01121A_FD_184501 | JGI IMG/M metagenome (GOLD analysis project Ga0209540, IMG submission 184501) | Arctic peat soil microbial communities from Barrow, Alaska - Barrow Graham LP Incubations 011-21A (SPAdes) (version 2) | ecosystem: Environmental > Terrestrial > Soil > Wetlands > Peat... | reverse complement strand
ACTTTAGTTATGCTTTCTTTTTCAGAACCAGTTACTCTTGCGAGTACTTCTTTCTTTATTTCTTCAGAGTACCCAATTTTACTCACCATGTTATATTTCTCCCCTCGTAAAGTCTATACTGTATAGTACACTATTATTTTCTCTACGACAACTACCTTAACACATAGGGCTAATTCGAAGTCCTACATTAATTCCGAATATGAAAAGTAATTCATTTCTTACCGACTGGCCTTTTAAAATGGAACGTATATTTTTTTTATTGTTTTTATCTATTGGCTCAACACTATTCATTAAATTTCCTCCAATATGATTATTTGCTAAAGTTACATAATATTAATACAATATATATTTATGTAACATTCAATTTAGCTCTATAGAATAAGTATGTTAGCATATTACTTATATACTGCTTTGGAATTTACTTTTAATATTATATACTCAAACTTAAATAATTTGGGGGGTAAATGAAATGTATAATAATGGGTAACACTAATATTTCCGACTATACTAGGAAAATAGATAGTACTTATAGTTCACATAGAAACTGAAAACATAAGTTTTGTATATTGTTTAATAAAAAACTATACCTTGTCTTTAAAATACACAAAGTATTTGCATACGTAGATAAATAACTTATAGTTTACCCACTTTGAAAAACAATACCATGTGCATTATTATGGCATAATTGATTTAAAATTGTTGCGTAATTGCAAATTATTACTCAACAAATTTGAGGAGGAAAAAATGAAGTTTTTAAGAAAAACTATTATAATATTATTCACTTTAATAATTATTGGAGGAGTTATTATAACTCATATAACTCCTTCAATATCTATTAGAACTCATTTATTTGTAACTGGACATCCAATTGGAGCCTTTAAAGCGACCATATATATTAATAAAGGTCAATATGAAATGGATAAAGATATCCTTGATAATGAAAATGCTATGATTTACGGAATTGATGATTTCGTCGTATATGATGGAGGAACAGGAAATCCAATGAGCAATTTTAAAGTTACAAAAACGTGGATTTTATATTTCGCTGAAATATACGGAGTGGCATAATTCCCATATATTTTCCATCAACAAGAGCGTAAATAAATGCTCTTGTTTTATTTTTTAGTGTCATAAACGGTCGTTTTCGGCACTTAAATATAAACCTTAGAAACAGTCAATTTATACGTAATATGGAGTACTAAAATTATTACCAAAAACAAAGTATCAAAACAACTCTAATATAACCTTTATGGTACTTATTTTTAAATACTATTTGCTTAACCTAGGAAAAAGCCAGGTTTTATATCCATTTTTGTCTTAAAGTGGGTTTCGTTGGAAGTGTTGGCGATACCCCATCTCTTGCGATAAGATACCTTTAACGACATTTTAGAAAGTGAATTTAACTATTAAATGTAATTGTGGTTAAAATTTAATTTTGTATGAACGTTAACACTACATTTATCATAGTATTTAATAATAGTAATTTTATGGAGAGTAACATGGATTTCTTTAGGACAAATCAATATTCCAGAATAAACGCTGTTAATTATGCTAAGACCTATGCATTATCTCCCAATCCAAGCTTTAGGTACTTCCCACTTACTAACGATACAAGTGGGGATTGCGCGAACTTTATATCGCAGTGTCTACTAGCAGGTGGAGCACCTATGCTGCATGATCCATTCCATCCTTGGTGGTACCAAAAGGTTAATGCCACCAGTAGAAAGTATGATACCTGGTCTATTTCATGGACGGTGGCACATTCTCTTTATTGGCTTTTGAAAAATAACCAACAATCTAATGCTTTAGGAGTAAAGGGTTTTGAAGTACAGGATATTGGAATGCTTGAATTAGGTGACTTAATGTTTTTTGAAGATAATAATGGACGTGTTTTTCATTCTGCAATTGTCACCTCTTTTAGATATTCACAACCTTTAATTTCTCATCATTCTTTTGAGGCTTTAAATATATTCTATAAAAATTCATGGAGAGCTAATCGCATACATTTCTTAAAAATAAGTTTATAAACATCAAAATTTCTATGTTTCGGCACGTTAGAATAAATATTTTCTTATCTATTTTAACGACATTTCAGGAGGAAAATCTCCCACTTTATAAGTGGGAGTTACATACACTAACAAATAGAAAACTTCAGTGGGGGGATAACAATTGAGAATTGTTATCTACTCCAGAGGTCTACAAAGGGGTAAATCTCCTTCTGAAGTCGTTAATATTGCAGCGACCCAGGAGATGATTTAATGTGCCGAAAAAGGTTTAAAAACATAGGTTTGCGTTATAAATTTTCTATTGTAACATTACATATAGATTATCTACGTTGCCTTTGCATCTTATATTACTTATAATAGTATTAGAGCATATATTTGGAGCTGTAGGGAGCGGAGTGAATGGGAAAGAATATAATAATAGGATTTATTAAAAAACATAAGACATCGTATATTATTGGTATTATTTTTATGATGTCAACATCTTATATACAATCATTTTTTCCTAGAGTTCTAGGCAATATAATTGACATATTGAAAACTAATGATTTTAATTTTGTTCTTGTGAAAATCAAAATCGTATACATACTTTTAATTGCTGTAGGTACTTTTATAACTACCTATGTATGGAGAAATTTAATTGTAGTAAATGCAAGAAATCTAGAATGTTACATTCGCGCGCGATTGTTTAATCACTTTCAAAAATTATCTCCAGAGTTCTATAATCAAAAGAAAACTGGAGATTTAATTGCATATGCTATAAATGATATTTCCGCGGTAAGAATGACTTTAGGTCCTGCGACAGCAATGATAATTAATATTATTATTCTCTGTAGCATTTCTATATATTCAATGTCAACGATTATAAATTTTAAGCTTACCTTAATTATACTAATTCCAATCCCCTTTATTGTATTTTTCATGCTAAAAATAGGACGACTAGTTCAAAAACAATTCAGAAAGGTTCAAGAAAATTTCTCAGCAATATCTGGCAGAGTTCAAGAAAATATATATGGAATTAGAGTAATAAAATCTTATGTTCAGGAAGAAGCTGAGGCTCTTAAATTCGAAACGTTAAATACTGCAATGATGGATTCTAACATTAACATGGTTAAGGTTTCGTCCATTCTCTCTCCTATAATAGAAATGTCCTTTAGTATAAGCTTTGTTATGAATCTTATTATAGGTGGTAATATGGTATCAAATGGAATTATTACACTTGGAGATTTTATCGCTTTTAATGGGTATTTGACTATGATCATGAGGCCTATTATTTCCATAGGAAGAGTTATAAATATATTTCAAAGAGGTATTGCTTCAATGAAAAGATTAAATGAAATATTTAACGTGAATCCCCAAATACAAGATGGCTTAAAAATGATTAGTAGTCCTATTAATGGTGAAATAGAATTCAACGATCTGAGTTTTTCTTATGGCAATTGTGACATAAAAGCTTTAAATAATATTAAACTAAAAATACCTAAGGGATGTACAGTTGGAATTATAGGAAAAACTGCTTCAGGTAAAACTACCCTTTTAAACCTATTGCTAAAACTTTATATGCCACCTCTTGGGGAACTATTTATTGATTCAGTTGATATTAATGACTACTCCCTAGAAACACTTAGAAGTAGCATTGGGTATGTACCACAAGATAATTTTTTGTTTTCGGCCTCCATTAAAGATAATATAAAATTTTTTAAGGATATATACACAGATGAACAAGTTGAAAAAGCTGCTCAAATAAGTTCCATATATAAAAGTATTATGGAGTTTCCTAAGGGATTTAATACTATGCTTGGAGAACGTGGTGTTAATCTATCTGGCGGCGAAAAACAACGTATATCAATAGCGCGAGCTATTATTCGCAATCCATCTATACTTATTTTAGATGACGCTCTCTCAGCAGTTGACACTATTACTGAATCCAAGGTTCTTAAAAATATACAAGAATCAAGAAATGGGAAAACCACAATAATTATTGCTCATAGAATTTCTACAATAAGACATGCAGATTTTATTGTAGTCTTAGATAAAGGCAGGATATGTGAAAAGGGAACTCATAATGAACTCGTAAAGAAAGGAGGACTATACTATGAAATCTACAGCTCACAATGGGAAGCTTCATAAAATTAGTAGTTTTAAAAGGCTTTTAGCATTAACAAAACCACATCTTAAAAAGATAGTTTTAGCTGCGTTGTGTGTAATGGTTGTAAATTCTGCTGAAATTTTAAAGCCATATATTTTAAAACTTGTCATTGATGATTTTTTAATAAAGAAAGTATCACAAAATGGTATATACTCTATAACATTTATGGGGATATTATATTTTATTGTTGCATTTATAGGTGGATTATCTTCATTTACCCAAGTAAATTTAATAAATAAAGCCGGTCAGAAAATTATGATGGATTTAAGAAAGGATGTATTCAGAACAATACAATTTCTTCCACTATCATATCTTGACAAGACTTCATCTGGTAGACTTATAACAAGAGCAACCAATGATGTGGAAGCTTTAAGTGAAATGTATACTGATGTAATTATAAGTTTATTTAAAGATGTTTTCTTACTCATAGGCATTGTATATGTTATGCTTGCACTTGATGTGGAATTAGCCCTTATCTCATTCGCTTTAGTCCCTATGATGTTTTTTATCGTTTTTCTACTAAAAAATAAGATCAAAAAAAATTTTTCTAAAATGAAAGGCTTAATAGGGAAAATTAATGGTTTCATGGCCGAGAATATTTCAGGAATGAAAATTATACAAATATTTAATGGAGAAAAGGAAAAAAATCTTGAATTTCTAAATTTAAATCAAGAATATTTAAAAAGCACAGTATTTCAAGTTAGGCTAAATAGTATATTAAGACCAGCAGCAGATGTTTTCCAAAGCCTTGCAATTGCAATAATACTATGGTATTCTATGAGCAAAATTTCAAATCACACTATAGAAATAGGAGTACTTTTTGCTTTCACAACCTATATAAAACAATTTTATAGCCCAATTTCAGATCTTGCGGATAACTATACAACTATTCAATCCGCTTTGACTTCAGCAGAACGAATTTTTGAACTTTTAGATGAGGAAAATTCTCTAGAAGATATATATGAAGGAACTAGAATGGAACATTTACATGGTAATATAGAATTTAGAAATGTATGGTTTTCTTATAATGGTTCAGACTGGATATTAAGAAATGTTAGTTTTAATGTTAAAAAGGGTGAGACTGTTGCGTTTATAGGAGAAACGGGTGCAGGCAAAACTACGATAATAAGTCTAATAAGCGGATTTTATAAAATTCAAAAGGGTGAAATAATAATAGATGGAATTAATATTAATAACATAAGGAAGAAGGACTTAAGAAAAGGTATTTCAGTTGTTCTTCAAGATGTATTTTTATTTTCAGGGGATGTATCTTCTAATATTACATTAAATGATAATATAAGCGAGGAAACATTAACGAAGTCCTTAAAAACTACTTGCGCCTTAGAGTTTGTAAATCGGTTACCTGGAGGAATACATGCGGCTGTTATGGAACGAGGAGCCACTTTTTCAGCAGGTCAGAAGCAACTTCTATCATTTTCTAGGGCTCTTGCGCATTCGCCATCAATCTTTATATTAGATGAAGCTACATCAAATATAGATACATATACTGAAAAGTTAATACAGAAAGTCATTGAAGAAATGGCTCAAAACAGGACCACACTTATTATTGCGCATAGATTGTCAACCATAAGAAATGCGAATAAAATAGTTGTTTTAAAACAGGGAGAAATTGTAGAAGTCGGAAATCATGATGAACTTATATGCATGAAGGGATATTATAAAGATATGGTCCAAGGAAATACAAATTAATAATTCCTTATGAACCAAATTACTGCATCTTTATCATTGTTTTGTTAATATAAAATAGAATTTAACTCCATTTTTTGTGTTTTCCACTCCGCAGCTACCACCATGAAGTAATATTATATTTTTAACTATTGAGAGACCTAGACCAGTACCGCCAAGTTTTCTAGTTCGTGATTTATCGATTTTATAGAAGTTATCCCATATCTTGTTTGTTTCGTCAGGATCAATTTTACTACCGCTATTTTCCACTTCCACACAGATTGTATCTTTTTTATCTAGCATATTTATTATTATAAATCCATTATTATTAGTATGTCTTATTGCATTAGTCATATAATTCGTTAGGACCTGCTCTATTCTATTCCAATCTGCATTTATTTTTATATTTTCCAATAAGTTTAATTTAAGTACAATATTTTTCTCATTAAGTAGAGATGAAAATTTTCTGGCAACTGGTTTTACTAGTTCATCAAGAGAAAATTCTTCCTTAACCAATTTAAAATTACCTGATTCTAGTTGAGACAAATTCAACATATCCGATACTAAATTGTTCATTTTTCTTGATTCATCCATTATTACATCAATAAAATATTGTTTTTCTTCGCCTTCTAAAACATCATCATTTAAAGCTAATGTATATCCTTCTATAAGTGTTATAGGGGTTTTAAGTTCATGAGAAACAGAGGCAACAAAATCTTTCCTCATCTCTGTTAATTTTTTTTCTTTTTCAATATCCTTTTCTAATTGCGTATTTGCATCTTTAAGTGAGGTTAATGCTTCATTTAAATTCTCAGATAAAAGGTTCAATGAAGTAGCTAAAGCTCCTATTTCGTCTTCTGTTTTAACCTCACATTTTTCTGCAAAATTAAGATTTGCCATTTTAGTTGCAGTTTTTGTTATTTTTATCAATGGCTTTGCAATCATATTTGAGTAAATTAAAGAAAGTAGTAAAATTACAATTAAGGCACCTATATAGAAATACAAATAAATTTCCTTGATAACTTGAACTGCTTCATTAACTGGTTGTAATGAAGAAATAGCATACACAATTTCATCTTTCTTTTCATCATAAGATATTCCTGCTACACTATCTACCATATCAGTATTTTTCCCGGTAATAAAAATCAATGGCTTCCCTTCTTGTTTGAATTTTGCAATGCCACCTCTGTTTTCTATTTCGGACGACATTATTTGATCTATGATTCTAGCTTTTATAGAGTCTTTTCTTTCGTCAACAGTTTTTGTAAGATATTTCAAATTGCCTAATTTATCTCGTATTATTATTTTGTAATTATTTTCTTCTTCAAAAGAACTAATTAAATTACTCTCATCCTCATTTTTTTGGAGCAAAATGTATTCGCTATTGAATTTAATAAGGTTATCTTCTAAATTGTTTTTTTTCCATTTTCTATAAAACTGTTCAAAAAATGCAGACTGAACTATTAAATTAGTAGTAATAAAAATCGCAAAAACTATTGAGGTTATAGCAAAAAGCTTTCTTGTAATGCTTTTTTTACTTTTCATTTTTTACCTCAAATTTATATCCTGACCCTCTTATGGTTGCTATAAGATAAGATTTATCACCTAACTTTTCTCTTAATCTTTTAATAACGGTATCCACTGTTCTTAAATCTCCAAAATAGTCGATACCCCATAAGGCATCTAATATTTTTTCTCTACTTAATACAATTCTTTTATTTAGTATAAAATAATTTAGTAATTCAAATTCCTTTGGTGATAAGTTAATTTCACAATTGTCTACGGTAACTTCATGGCTTAAATTATTAACCACAAGGCCATTAAAGTTGTTTTCTTCTTTTCTAACATCCTCAGTGCTATGAGTTCGTCTTATAATTGCTTTTACCTTAGCAACAAGTAGCTTTGGAACAAAAGGTTTAGTAATGTAATGGTCAGTACCTAACTCAAACCCCAATAATTCGTCATCTTCTTCGGATTTCGCTGTAAGCATTATAACAGGGATATCTGAAGTTTTTCTTATTTCCTTGCATACATCCCAGCCATCCATGATGGGCATCATTACATCTAGAATAACCAAATCCACTTTGTTTTTATTGAATATATTTACAGCCTCACTACCATTTTCTGCTTGTAAAATATTATATTGCTCTTTCCTTAAATAAATAGACACAAGATTTCTAATTCTTTCTTCATCATCAACTATTAAAATAGTTTCCATCATAAAATTTTCTCCTTCATTAAGAATTGTATTACAGATAAGTCCCATTTTGAAATTTAAAATATATTCTAACGGGCATCTATATTATATAATACTACCACGAATAATCATAATTAATTATATTTTTCTTAACATAAAGTCAATATGAAAACTTATTTATATAATAGGGTTTTTCTATGGCAATTAAACGGCAAATTTATTAACAAAATGTGAACATTAATCTTTTGTAAGCACTGGCGTTTGAGTATAATTAACTTGTACAATTTAACGACATTTTAGAAGGAAAGTCTCCCACTGTTATTAATCGGACTTTTAAAATCGCTTCATAAATTGAATATATTTCCAAGGAAATATATTCAATATTTCTTTATATATAGGCTATTTCAATTTTAGACTTTTAATTTTAATAATATTTGTTTATAATGATATTATAGTAATATATTAAGGAGTTGACAAATGAATATAAAATTTAATGAAAAAGCGCATGAAGCATTAAGGGTATTAATTGGATCTAAAGAAAATGCAGTCATAAGATTAGAAGTTTTGGCGGTTGGTTGCGGTGAGCCCGCACTAGCACTTTGTTTAGATAAACAAAAGGATGATGATGATTTTATAAACATTGAAGGTATAACTTTTGTTACACAGGAAAAGCTTAAAATTCATTTTGAAAACACTGAAATATTGTATAATCCTGAAGCGTTTAATAATGGCTTTTATGTTCATAGGTTACATATCTAGTTTTTAACCAATGAATATAAAAGTAAGATCAACAAATTGTTGGTCTTACTTTTATACTTAATTAATAAACATCTAATCTACCTCATTGCAATTCCATTCTACAAAAAATTGCTTTAGATAGTTTTCCATAAATTCATGTCTTTCATTTGCCATAAATTTGCCTGATTCAGTATTCATTAAATGCTTTAACAATAAGAGCTTTTCATAAAAGTGATTAACAGTTGTACCAACACTTTCTTTATATTGTTTAAAATCAGTATATTTTTGTGGCTTAATATTAGGATTGTAAAGTTCCCTTTCTTTATATCCACCATAAGCAAAAGCTCTCGCAATTCCTATAGCTCCAATTGCGTCTAATCTATCAGCGTCTTGGACAACTTTTCCCTCTATAGTTTCTTGTTTAGAATTTGTTGTCCCACCTTTAAACGACATTGTTCTTATAATCTTCGTAATTTTATTAATAATATCAGGACTAACGCCTAAACTCTCTAACCACTCTCTTGAAATCTTTGGTCCAATTTCACTATTACCTTCATTGAACTTCCAGTCCGCAATGTCATGTAATAAAGCAGTTAGTTCAACCACAAGCATATCAGCATTTTCTTTTTCACCTATATAAATACATGTGTTGTAAACTCTTACTATATGCCACCAATCATGACCTGTTCCCTCTCCTTCTAATTTGTTTTTTACATATTCTTTTGTTTTATTTATAATTTGTTCTTTGTCCATACAATCTCCTCCTAAGTTAAGAACATTTTTTAGAATATATGGTGCTCCCACTATAAAAGGTATATAATAATAGGTTGTCTTCTTTTTACTATTCCCAGGTTGTCCATATATCTGGTACATATCCGACAGTGGCTTGTTTACCATTTCGTACTATGGGAGTGATAATAATTTGTTGATTTTTCAATAAAATATCTAACTTAGTCTCCTCTCCTCTTATTTGATCTAAATTTAATTTTTTATAATCCTTTGCTTTTGTGTTAATTAAATTATTTATTCCTACACAATTCTTCACACTTTGCAGTTCACCATTACTCAGTCCTTTAATAGTTAAATCTATTAACTGATATTTTATATTTCTTTCCTTAAAATATCTTTCAGCTTTTTTTGTATCAAAACATTTTTTGGTTCCAAAAAGTTGAATATTCATTTAAATAAGATCTCCTTATAATGTATTAGTATATCTTTAATGCTACCATTAATTAAAGCATAGGTCACTATTAATTATTAAACTATAATATTATTATGGCTAGTATTACAGTAGCTATTATTCCACAAGTTACAGGAACAATATTCTTTCTAGCTACGTCAAAAGGTTCAACCTTGCAAATTCCTGCTGCTGCAACCACACTCCAAGGAATTATAGTTCCTCCACCTATCCAGATAGTGATGATTTGACCAAATGCTGCAACCTTTTCTTTGTCTATATTAATAGCCCTTGAAAAAGTGTTAGCTAAAGTGCCAACTAAAGGAAGACCTGCGAAACCTGAACCACTAAGGCCAAGAAGAGTGCTTACTGCTGTTTGTATACCCACGACAGAGTATTTATTTAATGGTATATTATTAGAGGCATACACTCCGATGTCACTTAAAATGCCTCGGGCTCCATTACCCAATATATCAGTTGCTGTACCATCGCTCCCTAAGAAAAAGAAGGCACCTATAATTATTATTGGCGCGAATATGTTTATACCAAAAGTAAAACCATTTTTAATATACATTGTAACATCTCCTAATGATGTTTTGATATCAGTATGAATTATAGATGAAATAATCATTATTATTGCAGCTGTCCCACCTATTAAAGCTGTAGATTCTGAACCTATAAATCTTAATTTCTTAATAAATATTATATCAATTATAAAAACTATTGGAGTAGCTATTGCCATTATTTTTGTCCCTACTAGATGCGTCTGTGTTGGTTTTTGTGCTACATCTATATTTGCATAATCCCTGATTTCTATTGTTTTATATTTCCTCATAAGTATAAATGCTGCAGTTATAGTAACAATGCTCATTATGCCCCAAAATGGTAAACATTCTTTAATAATTCCTAACGCATTAGGTAAATTTGCAGTCTTAGCAGTTATTGATGGTGCTGCTTGAAGCACAAAATCGCTTGATAAGGCTACTCCATTGCCAAATAAACATAAAACCACCGCAGCCCATACAGGTGGTAACCCAGATTGTATTGCTGCAGGTACCATTAAAGCACCTATAAAAACCACGGCAGGTGTAGGCCATACAAACCATGAAGTCAAAGTTACCGTAATACCTAGAACAAAGAAAGACATAGTTTTATTTATCATTAATTTCTTTATAGGCTTTATAATTAGTTTATCTGCACCAATGTCATTTAAAGCACTAGACATTGCATTAACTAATGCAATAACTACAACTATTTCAATAAATTCTTTGCCAGATACAACTATAGCTTTATATATAATCTGAACTGCATTTAGAATATCACCCGTAAATATATATCCTATTATTCCAATACCTAGAATGCATGGAAGTATCACATCCTTTTTAAGTGCAATCGCAGCAGTAATTATTAGAATAATGAAGATATACGCATAATGAATTACACCTAGATTTACCATGTGTTTTTACTCCTCCTCTTTATGATACTTATTAATACAATTATTTTACATATTGTATTAATTAACTAATATAATGACTATTGTATCCTAAATAATTATTCTTTAAATATACATTAAATCATCTACTGGGTCTCTGCAGTATTATTTAAAGAAAACAATCAATTTTTATTGTGTGCGAAAAAGCAAAAAAATATGCAATATATAACTTAGATACATAAAAACAAATAGATTAGGATTCTAACTAAGTATTTATTTTTATGTGCCTAATATATTACATGACTTTAGCTATTATCTATGATAAACTTATGACTAATAAAAAATATTTGAGTATAAAATATTATTACTAAAATAGTAGATAACAAGTAATAACTGTTATCTACTTTCAAAGATAAGCAAGGAGGAAAGGATGTTAAAAATTTGGGGTACATTAATTAAAGATAATAGAATTATTAGAGATGAAGTATCTATGTCAGAAACAGAAGACAGTTATCAAAAAAATTTAAAAATGTGTGTAACTGAGTTATGTTATAAATTTGATGTAGCAACACCCTATTGGTTAAAAGCTAATATTAACGAGTATAATAAAAGACATAAAACTAGTTTTGATAAAAATAATTTTATAGAAGAGATCTACTTTGATAAATTTATTATAGAAGAATTGAAACCAAATGAAAAATAGTGCTATTAAGCGCTATTTTTAAGTTTTCTAAATTTCGATCAAAAAAAAACAGAATAAAAAAGTAGCCGCAGAACTTAACAATTGTTCTACCGCCACATACTAATCTTCATGCTCATCATAAAAATCTAGATACGAATAATTTTCTCCACCTTTTTTCCAGCCTAAAATAGAATCCATATTAACGTTTTGCGATGCTCTAAAAATAGATTTATCAACACCACTAAAATTTTTCTTTAATTCTTTTACTAAATCTTTAATTTCATTTCGTTTGTTACCTATCTTTTTTGCTGCAACCATACATGCACAATTTAGTGGCCAAATACCACTGTTTTGAATGAAATTTTCAATGTATTCTTCTTCAATATAATAAAGCGGACGAATTAATTCCATTCTCTCAAAATTTTTTGCTTTTAATTTTGGAAGCATAGTTTTAAAATTTCCTGAATAAAGCACATTTAACATAGTGGTTTCAACTACGTCATTAAAATGGTGGCCAAGGGCGAGTTTGTTACAACCAAGTTCTTGTGCCTTTGAATACAAGGCCCCTCGACGCATTTTTGCACACATATAACAAGGATAATCCTTAGCTATATTATCAATTATATCAAACACTCTTGAGTCGAATATTTTCACTGGAATATTTAAATATTTACAATTGTCAATTAGTAGTTCCTTTATATTTTCATGATAACCAGGATCCATAGCAATATACTCTAATTCAAAATCAACGTTGCCGTGACGTTGTAATTCTTGTAATAATTTAGCCATTATTAGGCTGTCTTTACCTCCCGAAATAGCTACAGCTATTCTATCTCCAGCTTTAATTAAATTATAATCCTTTATAGCTTTAACGAAATTTCTCCAAATTGGTCTTCTATAATCTTTGATAAGACTGCGTTCTATTTCTTCTAGTGGTTTTCTTTCATTAAATGGAACTAAAATTTCACAACCTTCTCCTGCAATATTACTCATAAAATCCTCCTTTTACTAGAATATTATATCATATCTAAGAAGGGTTTGTCTTTGGAATGGAATACAGGCTAATACACAGTAAAATGTAATTCTATCTAAAGTGGAAAAATTTAGTCGTCTGGAAAAATAGAGCCACCAAAACCATCGAATGCTTCAAATTCTTCACCTACATTATCATAGGTTTCGTTTGAACTAGTAAGATGTATTTCATCGTCTCCTATTACCTTTAACTCCATAAGACTTGTGACACCGAAGCTAATTACATTATTAAGTATGGTTGGAGAACTTGTAATTTCAGTAGTTGTTTTAATATTGAGTTTAAATTCCTTTAACTCACGTTCTTTTGTAATATCTAGAAAGGCATCTATAGGCTTTTCAAAAAATCCAATTGTACTTCTATTTTTATTATTTTCAAGATAATCAATTATATAGTTAACTCTTACAATGAATTTTATATTTGAGAACTCAGATGTTGAATATAAGCGATTCCTGAATTCGGAATATTGTACAATAATACCAGGTTGAAATTCTATTTTTTCAAAAATATAAGAAGAATCTAAATTTTTTGGTAAATTTATATTTATAATAGGAAAGTTAAGAATTTCATTGTATGATGCGAATACTTTTTTTGCTATTATGGTTATTGCATGATTGCAGGGTTGTAGATTAGTTATTGCAACTGGTGCGCCATATGTACAAGGAAGGCTCAGTGAAATAACATCATAGGGCTGACTATTAATTGTATTCATAAGAATTGAAGCAATTAAAGAGTTTGATTTTAAATCTATTATATCAATTCCACCATAACTCTCATGACTTCTATTAGTAACCAAGAGCTTTGTATTATCATCAGTTATAAAAAGTTTTGTAGGTTCAGGTTTTGATGTAGGAATAAATTTATATACTTTATAAATATCAATATTGATTAACTCTATTCTGTTTAGTGTAAGGTTTGCTGCATATAATGTATTGTCGTTTAATATCATCCCAGCTATCACAGATTTTGGGGTCAGAATTAAATTCGTGTATATTTTTGATTCAATATCTATTTTTAGTATATTATTTTGCATTGAAATATAAGCGGTTTTATCATCTTTAGATACCAAAATATAAGCAGGATTAACACCTAGCTTTTCAAATGAATTTACAAGCTTATAACTATCTGTTCTATAAATTTTTAATTCCTTTAGTAGTGTATCTAATACATATAACTTAGAACCATCTTTATTAAGTCTTAAATCAACAATTGCTGAGAATCCTTTAATGCGAGCTAATAATTTTTCTAAATTTATATCATAAATATATATTTCAAAAGTGTTTGAAATATATATTTTTTTGTTTGTTCTATCAATTTCAATCTTACCATTATTAGGAATTAAGCATTTTTTATGTTCACCAGTAATGCAATTAATAAGTAAAATAGTATTACTAATATCACAAGCAACAGCAATGGTATTGTTATCTTTTAATGCTAATTTGAATGGATTTTTGTCAACGGTAATTTCTTTTAATATAGTATTGCAAAAGCCATCAATAACAGTTAATGTTCCGGTTTTAAGATTAGAGACAAAATAATTTTTTTTTCTAATACTTTCAGCTATTTCAATCACATCCTTTTTTACTTCTCATTAAAAAATATGCTTTAACAACGGATAATATTCTTAAAAACAAAAGGATTTGGTAAACCCAAATCCCAGAGATTTTTTTTAATATAACTTAAACCTTTTCGTAGTTATCAAATTTAGCTTTTTTTATAATTATATATATACCTTTTGGTTTCATACTAATCTTTAGAATTTCCTCATTAACAATATCCATATAAACTTCTTTAAATTTAATGGATAGACTGCAACCATAGGATATTTTTATTGGGGTTGATACTAAGTCAACATTACAAGATTTCTTTAGAAGTCTTTTGTACAAGAGTGTCGCAGTATTATGACCTGGGTAAACAACTAAATATTCATTCTCATCTACTTTCATAGCTCTTCACATCTCCCTTATGGCTAATCAAGTTTATAAATTGATTGGTTAATGGATAGATTAATGGACTACTTCATAGTATGAAGCTATGCTGTTAATGTGATATTTACCTGTCAGATCGCTTTTTTAAAATTCTATCTATAATACCTATGTTCTTTTCGTATTTTAAATCTTGCCTTAATCCTTCTTTTTCATTAATTAATTGTTGTAATTTATTTTTCAATTCATTTACAACATTATCTTTTGATAGTTTTTGTTCTTTCAATCCTTCGTATTCATTAGTAAGTTGTTGCGATTTATTTTTTAATTCATTAATTACTAAATCTGTGTTGATTTTTTCGATTTTCATTACTTCTAATTTTTTTATAGAATTATGTTGTATTTCGGCTATTATATTTAGTTTATCTTCTGCTTTTTTCTTTGCATTTGTAAGCCTAAAAAAATTATCATTTGATTCCTCTAGAATTCTTGATTTTTGCTGATATTTTATTTGTAAATCTAAAAGTTCTTTTTGTAAATTTTTGTTGGCCCTTTTAAGAAGTAAAAGCTCTTCTTGTATATCTAGTTTGTTTTCTCCAACATCAGAATTTATTTTAGTTTCTGCCTTAACTTTATTACTATCTGCAAAGACGTCACTATAGTCATCATTTTTCGATTTAGGTAATAATAAATTTATTTCAGGTGGATTAGTTCCTAATATATATTTACACTTTATTTTATTATACTTATTACTTAAAGATAAGCATTTGTATATTGAAATTTCATTGATTAATTCGCTATAATATTTATCAGGTTCACTCCATTGATTTTTATACGAAGATGAGAAAACATTTCCCCCCTCAGACCATATTGACCAAAGGATACCACTCAATTCAATTAGTAAAAAATTAGTAGGCTTATGGTCACTTTCATGGATTTTATAGTTTTTCATTTTTCCATCATGCTCAATTATCACATGTTCTATTAAATATAAAGATCTATCTTTAGACAGATTCATTATATTTATTTTATCTCTTTGTAATAATGTGCAAAAATTAATGCTATTACCGATAATACCATATAATTTTTTTATAACACTCCATTTATTGTTTTTGTATTCTGTGAAATTCATTACTACTTCATTTTTTTTATCCTTTATGTATATTAAAGATAAATTATTATTTTCTAGATGATCTACCTGATAATGACAGATAGACTCTTCTAAAAATGTTATAGTATCTATTGTATCAAATGAATTTCCATCCTTATTTATGCAGAAATGCATTAAAGAACATTGTGTTATATTTATATTATTTTTACCGATGAAAAATATATGCATTAGTTTTCCAATTCTAATAACACTTAATTCAGTCATTTCATACTCTTTGTTTTCAAAACTATAAATTGTTTTTCCAAACCATTTCTGTTGTTCCCAGATGCAATACTTAAGATCACTATTTTTAACACTATATATAATGTAAATTTTGTTATCAATATCAAAATCAACCGTAAAATCTAAAACTTCATTGTCAATTTTGATTTCTTTAGTCCATTGATTCTCATCATACATAATACTGTACATTAAATCCTTCTTACTATTTATATAAAACCTCCATATATGATTTTCATCATCGTAAAATAAACACGGACTACAGATTCTCATATTACTCATCTCCTTATAGAAATTATATTTTATTACAAAGTTATTTATGACCGAATAGTTAATAGTTAAGACCATATATTAAGTAACTGCATAATATAGTATTAGATAATTTTATATTAACGGTTATGCTATATTTATTTTAATAAGTAAATTTACCAATCACAACTTAGGTGTAGCTGCATAATATAACATAAGGAACACGAATTAAAAGTGTATCACTTGACATAAAAGGAGGATAATTAATGGCTATTACTCGTTATGAGTTTATTCCAAGACCTGGTATTGTTAACAAAAAAGGGCACCTTCCTGATCCATCAGAACTAGTTTGCGTTGAACTCCCAAAAGTTTTTGACCAGTGCCTTATTAAAAGATGTTTAGTTTACGAATGCGGACCAGATACAATAGATACAGATGCTGAGTTAAGAAGTGACCCTCTTAAAGATCCAAAAATATTTATAGGGTGTAGGGATTTTCAACTAAAGCTTATTTCAGTAGAGAAAATCCCACTAAAGAAAAATCCTAGTTATAAGAAAGTGATAGTGTGTTTTGTAATTTCATTTTATGCAGATTTTATAGATTGTAATGGCGAAACAAAATGCGAGTTTTATGAAATTAATCGTACAGAGGTTATTTCGAAGCTATATTGCCCTGATTCAATAGCACAAATATCTACTACTTCTGTGCTTACTGGTAAATCCAGAGATCTTGATTCTGAAATTGTAAAGCTTGAAATGATAGCAGAATGTTTAGATGGAATTTTCTGTAGAGATGATTGTGGAAATAGCTTTTTAGACATAACTTTAGGATTCCATCTTATTGTAAAATGTCAGCTAATTGTTCAACTATTAATTCCTGCATATGGTTATTGCCCAGTTCCTAAGCAATGCGAAGATGATATTGAAGAAGATCCTTGTGAAAAATTTTATCGCGCGCCAGTTCCAAAATTCTTCCCAGATCAAAAACTTAAACCTTTATTTGATAGTGAATCTGAAGATAATGAATGTGAAATTGATGAGTAAAGTAATTGTATAAATATACTAATTTACCAAAAGCTTATATGGTTACCGCATATGGTGTTGGATAAGAATAATAATACGTTTATTTAAATTTGAGGAGAAATTAATATATGAATTTATTGTCAATACCTCATTGTAAAAAACAAAGAAACTGGAGCTTTTTTTTAGTGTGGAAATCAAACCTCAGTACAAGCAATCGACTGTACTGAGGTTTGAGACAGTTAATACTGGTACTTATAAATACTTCTGGCTTATGCTGATATGCATTAAGTTTTATGTTGCAATCATTATAGAAAGTATATTTTAATACAAAATTATATATGACTTTGCAGTTAATATTAGGATCTATATATAGATTATTTGCATAGTATAGTATTAAATAATTTTAGAATCATATTTAGATACTATTTTTACTAATTAGCAAATATATCAATCACAACTAATATGTACCTGCATACTATAAAACAGAGAACACGAATTAAAAGTGATCACTTAACATAAAAGGAGGATAAATTATGTCTATTACTCATAATGAGTTTATTGCAAAACCCGGTATTATTAACAAACAAGGTCACCTTCCTGATCCATCAGAACTAGTTTGCGTTGAAATTCCAAAAGTTTTTGACCAGTGCCTAATTAAAAGATGCTTAGCTTATGGTTGCGGACCAGATACGGTAGATACGGATGAAGAATTAAGAAGTGATCCCCTTGAGGATCCAAGAGTGTTTACAGGATGCAGAGATTTTCAATTAAAGCTTATTTCAGTAGAGAAAATACCACTAAAGAAAAATCCTAGTTATAAGAAAATAATAGTTTGCTTTGTAATTTCATTTTATGCAGAATTTATAAATTGTAATGGAGAGACAAAATGCGAGTTTTATGAAATTAATCGTACAGAAATTATATCGAAACTATATTGTCCAGATTCAATAGCACAGACATCTGCTAGCTTTGTATCAACTGGTAAATCCAGTGACCTTAATTCTGAGATTATAAAACTTGAATTGGTAGCAGAATGTTTAGATGGGGTCTTTTGCAAGGATGATTGTGGTGATAGTGTTTTAGATATAACTTTAGGATTCCATCTTATTGTGAAATGTGAGCTAATTGTTCAACTATTAATTCCTGCATATGGTTATTGCCCAGTTCCTTGTCAATGCGAAGATGATGTTGAAGAAGATCCTTGTGAAAAATTTGATCGTGCGCCAGTTCCAAAATTCTTCCCTGATCAAAAGCTTAGACCTTTATTTGATGATGAATGTGAAGATGATGAATGAATAAATTATATAAAAGTTGAAACTAACCCGAACATTTAAAGATGTAATTCATATATTGTATTATAAGAATTCTCAAATATCAGACTTATGTAAGTAGTTCTTTGGGAATTCTTTTCACTAAATAATATGAATTAAAATTTTAGGAGGAATTAATATATGAATTCAATGTCAAAAGGTCATTGTCGAGATCAAAAAGAAAATTGCAGTAAAAAATCCAAAGAAACTGACGTTATATTAAAATGTGGAAGTTCAGTACCAGCAACAGTACTAGCAACTACTCCTGCAAATACTGCTTTTAGGCTCAGTTCTCTTACTTTAAATACTAGACGTATAGATGATCCGTGCATTAAGTTTGAATTTGCAAGCAATTTAGTTTTCACAACTCCAGCTGCAGGTGCTATAGCTGTAAATCTTAATTTCCAAATATTTAAGCAATGTAAAAACCAAACTACACCAACCCCAATTGGACCTGTATGGACATTTACAAGAGCGGCAGCTGCAACTGTTGCAGGTGTTATTTTAGCTGATACTTTTACCTTCCTCGTTTGTGATTGTGACCTTTGTCCAGATGATTGCTGCACCTATTTTGTAGCTGCAACAACTGTGGGCGCTACAAATGGAACTGTAGCTATTAACAATCCAATACTTTCAGCTTTAGTAGTAGAAAATGAAAACAAATGTCATTGCTGCTAGTACTATAAGATATACAAAAAGGCCCTATAAAAAGGGCCTTTTTTCATGTATAATCTTTAAAGTTTTAATAAGATGTTCAATATCTTCTAAGCTATTAAAATATCCAGGACTTATTCTGATTGTTCCTCGACCACCTGTACCAATTATTCCATGTATTAAAGATGCACAGTGAAATCCTGTTCTCACCGCTATTTTTTGCTCGTTTAGGAGTTCCCCTACTTCCGAGACATCCACATTGTCCATATTTAAAGAAACTACTGCCCCTCTGTTGTTATAATCACATCCTCCATAAATTTTGATATAAGATAGTTTACACAATTCTTCTACTAAATATTTTACTAACATAATTTCATGTTTTCTTATATTTTCTATACCGACTTTTCTAATAAACCTTATACCCGCGCATAGTCCTGCTATTCCAGGTGTATTTAATGTTCCACTTTCAAATTTATCAGGTAAAAAATCTGGTTGCATCATAGACATGGAATCACTTCCAGTTCCCCCTTGTTTAAATGAATCTATTTGAACATTGTCGCTTACATACAAGCCTCCTGTACCCTGAGGTCCGTACAATCCTTTATGCCCAGGAAAAGCTAATAATTCAATATTGTCTTGTACTACATCTATAGGTATTACTCCCGCGCTCTGAGATGCGTCAACCATAAAGATTATTCCTGATTCTTTCGCAATTCTCCCTATAGCTCTTATATCTTGAATAGTTCCTAATACATTGGAGGTATGGTTTATTATTATTGCTTTTGTATTTCTACGCATCTTCTTTTTTAGGTTATTAATATCCAAATATCCATTTTCGTTTACACCAAGAAGTGTAAACGTTATCCCTTTTCCACTTAGATAATTTAATGGTCTTAGAACCGAGTTATGTTCAATTACTGTACTAATAACATGATCTCCTGGTTTTAATATTCCTTTTATTCCTATATTCAGCGATTCAGTGGCATTACATGTAAAAATAATATTTAATAAGTTAGGAATATTGAAAAATTCACTTAGCTCTTGTCTTGTATCCATAATTTTAGATGAAGCCTCAATTGCCATATCATGAGAACCTCTGCCAGGATTTGCAGCATAACTTTTCATGCATTTTAATACTTCGGAATAGACTGCAGCTGGTTTTGGAAAACTAGTGGCAGCATTATCAAGATATATCATAGAATCCTCCTATTTTGCGCATAGCATTTTATTTTTATATAATATAAATATTTTGATATTCTTAATAGTATGCTTAATATATTGTTAATTTTTTTACTTGTCCGATTTTTAAACATAAATTCTAAATTCAGTAATTTGAAATTGTCTAATATATTAATATCTTCAGTATAATAGAAAAAAAAATAAGCCTCAAAAATAGGAGCTCATTATTTTAATCATTATTAATTTAGTATTTATATTATCTTATATACTTTATGAAATAAAGTACCCAGTAAGAGTATACTTCTATTTATCAAATAGCCCGCCAGTTTTTTTAGTGCTTCTTGCTGCTTTTCTTTGTTTTCCAATTACTTTATCAGGTCTTAAACTTCCACCTTGTTCAGAACTTTTCTGTTTTTTATCTTCAATAATTTTTTTCATCATTTCTATATTATTACTTGACATGAATTTTTCCTCCTTTTGCAGCAAATTAAGAATGTTAGATACTATAGAATTTATGTTTAGCTTTAGGATTTGTATATTATTATCTATACTAAACTCAACTTGATGTTTCCTCTACTACTCAGTTTATCTCAATTCTTATGAAATTTCAACATAATATTCAAAGATAGTAATACTTTTTTAATAAAAAGAATATTTAACTTCCTCAATATTCTTCTGAGTTTACATATATAACTGTTTTATTGTATATCCATTATTATGTAACATTGTCTAACTTCATTAGAACATTTTTATATCCTAATTTTATAATCTCATTATTATATAAATTCTCATAGGTTACTATATCAATATCAAATTCCAGTGCTTTTATGAAATTGTTTCCATAAAGCTTTTTGATAAACATCTCGTAATCTTCTTTTATTAAATTATAATGTTTTTCATCATAATGATAACCTTTTGTATCATTATTTAACTTTTCTATAATTCCATATAATTGGTAAATATAACTCATTTCTTTTAAACTGAAGATTTTCGATAAAGCTACAATAGCTTCAGCATAATTAAAATTCATAGGGATAGGATAGATACCAATACTTTTCTTATCATTAAATTCTTTTAACATTCTTAAACTTTGAAATAAAGTTGTACATATATCTAATCTTATAATAGTAGCATACCCACTGATCCTCAAAGCTTTGGTCTTTTCTTGATACGCTCTATTAGCTTTTTCAATTTTACTTTGCGTCTCAATTGTCATTCCAGTTGAATTTTTATTTATAAACCAACTGAAAATGCCACCTAGAATAGCGCCGATTATAATAGAAATAGAGGATATAATTGGGTTTAAAAGATTAGCAGGTATAAATGATAATGAATTCACCATCCAATTTCTCCTTTCTAAAAAAAGTATTTTCTACAATATAGTTTCCATACAAAATAGTTTCCATACAAATTATTATCAAAGAATTTTTTTATTATTATAACCTGACTTAATATTTTGTTGTACCAAAATATTTTAATTTATATTTTTATCATAAATTAATAATTTTGCAAAATATATTTTGACAAAACAATGGTTATTAGAGTACTGTTTATATATAAAGCTTATGAAAATAAAATCTTTGTTAAAGATTAGAAGTAGGTTTTAAAGTAATTTTATTGAAGGAGACTACAATTTTATGAATGCACAAAGTGGCAACAAAGGTCAAATAAGAAGTAACATACCTATAGGTATTACCGTAGACGTTGTATTAAAAAAGGATCAAAGAACAACTAAACTAACCAGAGGCGTAGTAAAAAGGCTGTTAACTAATTCAGCAGTACACCCAAGGGGTATAAAGGTTATGTTAGAAGATGGTCAGGTAGGTAGAGTCCAAGCCATTATATCAAAATAAGACTAAAAAGTTATGGTTAAAACCAATTTACCATATATTCAATGGTAAATTGATTTTTGCATTATAATCAAAAGTTTTGCTGTCAAGCATTTTTGAAAATGTCCCAAAATAAGTGAAACATTAGCACCAACAATTAGTTGGTGCTTTGCCTTTCTAAAACCTTAATTTTGGGTAACTTTAATAGACCTACTATATGCTATACTTTTT
>Ga0209540_10000982_pt1 | contig 22885 bp, 17 predicted proteins | sample BarGraIncu01121A_FD_184501 | JGI IMG/M metagenome (GOLD analysis project Ga0209540, IMG submission 184501) | Arctic peat soil microbial communities from Barrow, Alaska - Barrow Graham LP Incubations 011-21A (SPAdes) (version 2) | ecosystem: Environmental > Terrestrial > Soil > Wetlands > Peat... | reverse complement strand
AAATGGGGCCATTCAAAACCTATTACCGGCTATGATTAGTGTAACTCTATTGAAGTTCACATACAGTAGCATTGGAGTTCTGATTATATTCAGAATAGGTACAACATACGTTCACTTTTAGTTCGTGCCAAGTTCACATTGCGTTCGCCACAATGAAGGGACGTGATAGGAGGCTGTCTCGTCTGCAACATATAAGAGCCCATCAGGATGATCGAGACCGGGGATGACATATCCCCAGAGAATTGTACCCAGCATGTTGATAGCTTCCTTTTTGCGCTTATAGAAGGTGGTTCTCTCGAGATCCAGACTCTCCATAAGGCCATTGTCTGTACACAAATATTTCAAAATATATTTGCGGTTGACAATGATAAAAAACAATTCGCCGCCGTTCGGATAATCATTCAATTTCATCATAGCCTGATCGATTAAAAACACCAAATCTCTAGATTTTTCAATGCTTTTGAGATGGTCTTCAATCTTGCCTTTATCCACTTCACCTTCAAAATCCAGGTCCAAATAATTGAGAAGATCCTGGATCCGATGGCTTCCGAAATCCGTGGCCGTCGACTCGAGATCATAGAGGCTGTTTTCGACACTCCAGACAACCTTGCGGTACAATTCAAGCAACAATTTGGTCTGGTGGTACAGCTTCGCATTATGCTTCTTCTCCAGCCGGCAAATGGAAACTATCTTATCCAGGTTCATGTCTGGTTTGTCCATTATGGTCCCCTCCTCAATTCTACATTTGGATGCTGTTCTTTCTCGAACATTCGTTCGTTTTATTTTATATTTTAGGAGCGCAGATGTGTATTGTCAAGAACAAATGTTCTGATAATTCGAGATAATTTCGTAAATGCCCCCAAATATGTTGGTATGGCATGACTATCTTATATGGCCGAGTCATGTATGGGACATATGATAGTCCAAACTGTAGATCTGTGAGCAGATACAACAGTGATGAAGCCAAGCTATATGTTTATTTGAAAAATGAGCATAATTGTAGTGAAAGATTCATTTGAAAATGACATAATTAGCATAGCAAAGATGTTCATAATATAACAATATAGAAAACTCATACAAAAATCCATCAGCTAGCCCGCCCTGATTCATTCGCGAAAACGAGGTAACCCAATGATTGAGAACAAAATAGTCATTGCAGCAGGTGTCAATGGCCAGGAGTGGCTTAAATCTATGGCTCTGCGCGGCAAGCCAAGTTTCAATCTGCGTATTGCTTCGCCGCTTGACATTGCGGCGGAGGAGCTGCTGTGCCAGGGATTTTCAGACAGCCGTACTTTTGTGGACGACAGGGAAGCGGAGCTGATTATGCAGGAGCTGCTTGCATCGGGGAATGCGTATTTTGATAATGGATCCTTGTCTGACGCGCAGGCGATCATGAGCGCGGTGAACCATTTCCGACTATATATAGACAGCGGGAAAGATGAGCTAACCGGCTTCCGGGACTTATCGGCATGCGGCCCGGTTCCGGAAAAGAACAAGGCACTAGCTGGGTTGTTTGCCGACTACCTGAACCGCCTCCATGCAGACGGCAAGGTCGACAGCATCCAGCTGCTGCGCCTCGCCGTGTCTTCGCTTCACTCGATACAAGCCAGGATAACTGCGCTGGCTGAGCGCCCTCTGCGGCCGCTTGAGGCACAGCTTGCCGGGAAGCTGTCAGGAAGTCAAGCTAGCGAGACGACAATCTCCGATTTGCTCGGCATGACACAGGAAGAGACTTCCGTAAAAATTTCTTCTTTTGTCAGTGCGTACGGTGAAGTTAACGAAGTTGAGTATATTTTGAAAAGTATTCTCGCGCAGGGTACACCACTGGATCAGACTGTGATCGCGGTTACTACCCCGGCTATTTATTCGCAGCTGTTTTTCGATGCAAGCCGACTGTACAATGTACCGATGACTTTTGGAACCGGGGTGCCGATGATGAACAGCACTCCGGCGGCACTTTTTGTCCTTATATGCAAGTGGGCGGAAGGCGGGCTTTTTTCCGGGCAGGCACTCGGTCGGATCCTCAACGCTGAATGCTTTAACCGTAAGGTCTTAAAGCGCCTTATTGAGAACCCTGATGAAGTCAAAAACCCGTTGCAGGACGAACCGGATTCTGACACGACAGCGACAGGCGAAGTGAATGCTGCTGCCCGAATTTCCAGCATGATTGGAATCGCCGGTAACCTGAAGCTGTCAATGGATGAGAATACAAACAAGACGAAGCTCGACAATCTCCAGCATCTCTATGAACGGAAGTTGTCAGAATGTACGGAACCCAAGGAAATTCAAGACTATCAGGACTTGCTGAATGATGTTGCATTCACGCGAAGCTTTTTTGCTGATGTGGAGATTGGACTGGCCTTTCTTTTAAAAAAGTACGCCCGGATTCGCAGAATAGATCCGCAGATGCGAAAGATTGACCAGGCGGCGCTAATCTCCCTTGTAAATAACATTGAGGTTCTGGAAGAACGCGGAAGCAGACTCGAGCTGATTATTGAATCGACAACCGCACTTCTTGCCGGTAATGTCGCTACGGAAAGCAGCTGTGAAGGCAGTCTTCATATCTGCAGTATCGAGCAGGCACAGGGCCTGATGCGCAGGAATCTCTATATAGCCGGATTAAGCCTGGCATATTTTCCCGGGAAACAGCAGGAAAATCCGATCATTCTTGATGAGGACTATGATATTGCTGCCCGGGATTGGGCGAAGTTCGTCATGCCGGTATCCTCACAGCGCCTGGAAGACCGCAAAAAGGGTCTTCTGACACTTCTGCACTCGGCTGCCAAATGCAGGGTACAGACAGTCATCAGCTTCAGCAATTTCAACCTGGCTGACCAGAAGGAAGTCAATCCTGCCGGTGTACTTCTGGAACTGTACCAAAGCACATATGGCTCCGACAAGAGTTATGAAGACCTGAAAAAGGCTCTGGTAGAAGTTGGTTTTTTCGATCCGACACTTTTCCTGCGGGAAACGGATGCACTGATGTCCAGCAATCTTCACCTCGACCTGATCCCGGCGCTTGAAGATTACGACCGTGCAGACAAATATATCAGAAAGATAGAAGCACAGAAACAGCCCCGACTTACTCCGCATGACGGCGCGTTGGAAGCGTCCCTCCTTGACCGTGTCTTTTCACCGACAGCGCTTGAAGCGATGCTTGGATGCCCTTACAGTGTTTTTCTGAGCAGAATCCTTGGAATCAGTGAACCGGCAAAAGATGAAGATGGATTCGTCTGGCTGGACGCAGCCGCCGTCGGCAGCCTTGTCCATTCAGCCATTGAGATCTTTTCAAAAGCCGACATCCGCGGCACAAAGCAGGAACAGCAGGCAGACATCAGAAAGATTGCGGATACGCTTCTGGACGAAGCAGCGATTGAAATAATTCCTCGCTTTGACACGGCCAAAGAACGCGAAACCATCTACAGGCTCCTTGCCTATTTTGTCGAAGCAGATCCGGGAAATCCCGTTGATTCGAGCGAATTGGGGCTGGATACCGTCAAGATAAACGATATTCTGCTGCATGGCCGGATTGACAGGATCGAGACGACCCCGGACGGCGAGAAAATAGTCGTCGACTACAAGACAGGCAGACACATCAATCAGGTCGAGAACGACGCGGCAACCTGCCTGCAGGCACTGCTGTACTGCCATATGCTGGCGGCACAGAAGAACCCACTCCTCGAATATCCCGCCCGAGGTGAATACCGCTACCTTCGCAAACACCAGACGGTCTCCTGCAGTTACCTGGTAACCAAGCAGGATTTTACAGCGATTATGGATGTCCTCGCGGACCTTCTGCGGCGAGGCGCAATGCCGATGGCTGTCGAGGAAGATACATGCAGATACTGTTATCTTCAGGACATCTGCGGCAGGCGTACATACAGTCTGGAATCACTGACGGCAAAGTGGGATGATGCATTCGGTACAACACTGAATGCTGATGTTGAGATCGGAGAGCAAGAAGATGAAGAGTGAGGAAATCTGCATGCCCCAAGCACAGCTCGACAAAGAGGCAAGAGATAAGATCAGCCATGTTATGGACCGCAACTTCTTCGTGGAAGCGAGCGCCGGTTCCGGTAAGACAACGGCCCTTGTAGACCGTATGGTCGCGATGGTTGAGTCAGGATTTGACCGGCCGGACGGGATTAAGATTGAAGAGATCACAGCGATAACATTTACCCACGCTGCAGCTAGTGAATTCCAGTCCCGTTTCCAGACCAAACTCGATGAACGCCGCCGTAGGGAGACGGACCCGGAACGCGTTCGTAAATATGAAGACGCTCTCAGTAAGATCGGCCTTTGCTTTATGGGGACGATTGATTCCTACTGCAACCAGCTGATTTCCGAGCATCCCGTCGAAGCAGGTGTTCCCGTCAATGTCTCCATCAGTGAGGAATTGGAACTGATGGAAGCATACCGCCATGAATGGCAGGAGATGCTTCTGGGTCAGTACGGGCAGGACTTGCTTGACCTTTACAATGCAATGCTGAACTGGAATATCCGGACCAACATCCTGCGAGACGAGGTTCTTCTATCGTTTGCCAGCAAGCGCGAAATCGAGACTGTGTATGACCGCTACCCGAGACGCGATTACGCAACCTGGTTTTCAGACACACAGGCGCCCGTTCAGACGCTTCTGAGGATCATCTATGAGAACAGCCTGGTAAAAGACAACAAGACACACAATGCCATCTGGCAGGATATCTGGCTGCATAAGAATTCCCTGATGGGTGAGTGGCCTGATAATCCCGGTGACATCTATACGGCTCTCAAACCGGCTTCCGGAAATGCCGTCATGCGCCTCATTGCCGATCCGTGCGATCTTGCGAAGCCCGGTGATCCTGATTTTTTCAAATATATTGAACAGAAGGGTAAAGAATACCTCGTCTCTTTCAGCGATATCGTTAATGAACTCGAAGAAGACCGATATTCGCTTGTCATGACATTCATGATGGACTTTTGCTGCCGGGCCGCGAAAAAACTATGCCGCACAGGCAAGCTGTCTTTTGCCGATTATCTGATCTATCTGCGCAATATGCTCAGAACAGATGCGGAAAAGGGCGGCAGTCTGATTCACTATATTGCCGGTCGCAAAAAGTACTATCTGGTTGATGAATTCCAAGATACCAATCCGCTTCAGGCGCAGATTCTCTTCTACCTGACAGCTGAGGCGCCTGTCGCCGACTGGCACCAGTGCCGCCCGAGACCAGGCTCCCTGTTTATCGTCGGCGACCCCAAGCAGTCTATCTATCGATTCAGCCAGGCAGACATCGCTTCCTATCACGAGGTGAAGCAACTTTTCGAGCAGGCAGGCGGAGAGATACTGACGCTTTATCATAATTTCCGTTCGCGCGGTATATTACGCGACTGGTTCGATACGATATTTTGCCAGATGATGCCGTGCACCAGCGAATATCAGCCCCAATACTATCCAATAGCGGCCCGAACTGAGCTCGGCGGAGACGAAGTGCTTGAAGGCGTATACAAGTATTACAATGTGGACGAAACCGGGAAAAACAAGACCGAGGTTTTGAGCGGTAAGGATATCGAAAATGTATGTACGCTGGTCAGCAACCTGTGCGGGAATCCTCAGATCAAGATATTCGATCAGGGCAGCAAAGAGACAAGAGAGATTGAGTACCGCGATATCATGGTAATAACCCGCGGCAAAAGACGTATGAACGGCTACATGCTCGCGATGCAGAGTCACAACATCCCATTTGTGATCTCCGGCAAAACGGTGTTCGACCAGTGTGAACCTCTCCGGACGCTCATCCTTCTGGTCAAGGCAGTGGCCAATCCCTTTGATGCCCTGTCCGTTACAGCCGCACTCAAAAGTAGCGCCTACTCGATCAGTGACAAGGACCTCTACGCCTACGTCACAGCCGGCGGATCCATCCGTCTTTATGAAAAAGAGCGCAGCCAACCGGCCAGCGTCGCCGCCGCACTCGATGAACTCAACGCCTCCAAAAGATACGCGTCGATCAATTCAGTTATCGCATCTATTTGTCAAATCGCGGAAGTCAGCGAGATCCTCCCGGTACATCTGATCCAAAGCCGGGAAAAGTTCGATTACTTCTACTATGCGATCGAACTACTCCGTCAGGCCCAGCAGGGCGGCAAAATATTCACCCTTTCGGATGCCGCCGACTTCCTCGAAAACCTGCTAAACAACGAAGCTGAAAAAGAGCTCCTTTTAGAACTCGCGCCTAATGCCGTCACCATCATAAACCTCCACAAAGCCAAAGGCCTCCAGTCACCTGTCGTCATCCTCGCTGACCCCTTTGTCAGCAGTCACACACCCAGCGAAGCGATCGTCCGTGCCGACGGCGAAGTAACCCGTTACGTATTCTCCATATCCGGCTCCGACTTCGGCTCCTGCATAGCCAAGACCAACAAATTCGCGGAACAGACAACATACGAAATCACTCACAATCAAGCCGAAAACACCCGGCTTCTCTACGTCGCAGCAACCCGCGCGGAAAACCTCCTCTTTGTGGCAAGCAAAGAAGACGAGACAAGCGAGAAAAACGCTTGGAAAGACCTCGTAACTCATATACCAACCAATGCAGAAGCGTTTCTCCAGGTTGATGAAAAAAGTGAATATTCACTTCTGGAACGGCAGGTGATCGACCGTGACACGATTACGAGCCAGACTCAGGCATCTGCAGCTGCTCTTACAAAAGTCACTGTTCCGACGTACAAGACAATTCTACCAAGTGAGAGGATGGCTGCGAGTATTGCTGCGGCATCTGACGCGCCTGTACTTGAAACAGGGAACGGCGAAGCGGCAAGCTTATTTGCAGTTGCCATGGACGACGATGAAAAGGACAGAATAGATGAGCATATAGCGGTGACTTCCGATGAAGAAGAAACGGCACCAGAATCAGCAACAAGTAGAGATTGGAACGCCTCACTGATGGGCACGCTTGTGCACAAATTGATGGAAATACTCGTCAAACGCCAGCGGTCCGGGTATCCTGTGTTGAATGATCCTGCCACGCTTTCCAATTTTGCAAAGAACATTGTATCGGCATATGAGTGTGAAGAGAAACACAAAGAAGAATATGAGAGTGCGTTGGTTCGGATCGCACAAAAAATACTGTCAGGCGGATACACACAAGTTAATACGGATAAAGAGAATATCGGTGAAGTTGTTACAATTCCGGGAGATATCCTTGTAGAATTATTAGCGGCAGAGCAAGTACTCTGTGAGGTTCCATTTCAAATAGTAATAAATTCGGAAGATTCCATTTATAAGAACCATTCTATCGACAGTTCTGGTCTGCCGGGCCAGATACTTATAAGCGGAACAATCGATCTAGTCTATAAGAAAAAAGGTCAATGGCATATTGTTGATTACAAGACGAACTTCGAAGCCGCTGAACTTGACAAGAAGTATGGGAGTCAATTGCAGGTATATCGTCGTTCATTTCAGCAGATAATCGGCGAGGACGCATCGGATGCAATTTACCATATAGAGATAATCTAATTTGCTTTGCATATTTTATGAAAAAATGCTATATAGAATATAAGCTATATAAAAAGGTGGTAATAATATGAAAAAAGAGAATCCTTAAATGAAAAAACTAACTAAAAACAAATGATATTTGATCGAGTAACGAGAAAGCGTTGAGACTGTTTGCAGACATAAAGATTCCCCTAAAGAAAGAACCAAATATTTATTTGACAATCAAGGCTGAATATTTGCTTTATCAAATGATGAAATTTTAATATTTATATTTGATATTATTCGCAATTGCGCATATAATATTTATAATACATAGGAGGGTTGTACCTATGGGGTATATATCAGTTAAACAGGCTTCAAAAAAGTGGGAAATATCTGTTCGAAGGATACAAGTCTTGTGCGAACAAGGCAGAATTTATGGAGCCGATAAAATTGGAAATTCATATATTATCCCAGAAAACGCTGATAAACCAAAAGACAAACGAAAAAAGGACTGTTAAATTAATTTTCGTTTTATGCGAAAGGAAATAGACAATGACTATAAATTTGTACAATGGAAACTGCATTGATGTTCTAAAAACTATAGATGAAAATAGTGTCGATTTAGTATTAACAGATCCACCGTATAACCTGGGTAAATTTATGAAAAATCGACAGACAAACTTAAAGCAAATGAGAAGTAATTTTTTTGGTTCTGCTGGGTGGGATGACCTTGAATACGATGAGTGGATTCAACACATGGAAAAGTTCTTTGCAGAAATGGCCAGAGTGTTGGTAAAAGGTGGCTCAATGATTTTGTTTATGTCGATCATCAAAGTCGAATCAATAATTAGCATATCGCAAAAGTATGGGTTTTATTATAAAACGACCGGAATATGGCATAAATTGAATCCAATGCCGAGAAATATGAATTTGCATTTTGTAAATTCGACAGAAACTTGGATTTACTTTACATATCAAGTGCATACAAGTAAATTTAATAATAAAGGTAAAGTACTTCATGATTTTATTGAAACATCCGTGACTCCGGGAAATGAGAGAAAATTCGGCAAACACCCTACTCAGAAGCCAGTTCAATTAATGTATCATTTTATCGATATATTATCTGATGAGGGAGATGTAGTATTAGATCCCTTTATGGGTAGTGGAACGTCTGGCGTTGCTGCTAAAAGGCTAAAAAGAAGCTTTGTAGGAATTGAACTTTCTGAAGAATACTTTGCTATTTCTAAATTGCGAATTGAGGGGGTAGATCTCAGTGAGTAGAAAAATAATTGATTTGTTTTCTGGGGTAGGTGGACTATCACTCGGTTTTCGACTTGAAGGCTTTGAAGTGGTATTAGCAAACGAAATTGACACCGAAATTGCATCATCATATAAGAAAAATCATGCAGAAACAAAAATGATTAATGAAGATATTACAGGACTTGACATCGAAGAGGTTTTTGAGAAATATAAGAATAAAATTGATGGAATAATTGGGGGGCCTCCATGCCAAGGATTTTCACAAAAGGGACAAAGAAAGACGATTAAAGATGAGAGGAATTTTTTGTTTTTGTATTTCTATAATGTTGTTAAGTATATTAAACCCATGTTCTTTGTTATGGAGAATGTGCCAAACTTATTGACTGCAGAAAATGGCTATTTCAAGGATGAAATTTTGTCTTTGTTTGGAAGCATCGGATATTCTCTTTCTTTAGGAATTATCGATGCTTCTGACTTCGGTGTACCGCAAAAAAGAAGAAGAGCAGTCGTATTCGGTTGCTATGGGAGTCAAAAAATAGAATTACCAAAATCAACAGTACAAAAAGTAACTATATGGGATGCAATCAGCGATCTTGCATTTTTAGAATCTGCAGAAGGGGAATTTCAACAGCAATACAGATTTGAACCACAGAGTGATTACCAAAGAATGTTAAGAAAAAATGAGGACATACTATATAATCATGAAACAACAAACCATTCTAAAATCGCGCTAGAAAGATTATCAATGATCCCTCCAAATAGTGGTAAAGAGGTTCTTCCAAAGGAACACCTAACAAAATCAATCTATAGCGGAACTTGGTCTAGAATGGAAAAAGATGATGTGTCAGTTACAATTACGACTAGATTCGATACACCATCGTCGGGCAAGTTCTCACATCCTTACCTAAATAGGGCTATCACTGTTAGAGAAGCAGCAAGGATTCAATCATTTCCAGATAATTTTATTTTTTATGGCACTAAAGGTTCTCAAATGAAACAGGTTGGAAATGCTGTTCCACCAATTTTAGCTCGTAAAATAGCGAAAACGATAAAAACTCATTTAGATGCGGAGGAGAATAAATGCGTCCAGTAAAAGTTCCGGATTATGGTCCAATTGAGCTAAAATTGGGAATAAAATCATCGTTGCCACACGTGAGATCCGCAGTTGCATTAATTATTGTGATGTGGAAAGTAAGCGGGAGACAGAGCGAAATTGAATACTCACAGCAAAAGCTAAATTCAATCGAGATAAGCGAGAAAATTTTGACTGAAATGAAGGATTACTTTGGTATTTTGGTAGCTGATGCCGGTGCATTTGACACCAAAATAAATGAAAACCCATTGTTTGTGTCTCAGATTGAATCTCTAAAAGTAGCCTTTGAATTAATTTGGAAAATTGCTATTTTTGAGTTTAAAGACTCCGCAAAAGCTTTTAGTGCCGAAAGAACAAGCGGTGCTCGATATTTAAAGAAAATCGAGTTCACTAAAAACATTGACATTATTAACCTAATCATTAAGCAAAATGAAGAGGCATACAAATCAATTTTGTATAGTTGGATCATGGAAGAATCTACTAACAAACAATACGAAGAAAACGAAAAGGATCTAATTAGTGGATTAACGTTAATTTCAGAGGAAGCGATATATAGATTGCGTCTAGATGAAAATAATGAATTGAAGTTTATGAATCATGGAATATATTCAGCTTTTGTTAATGGTACTGAAGACGAAGTAGATGCAAACGACTTTAAAGAAAAAAATGGTAGCCTGCGCATCCTTCATAGTATAATTTCTGAAAATTTGAATCCGTATCTTAAGAAAATCGGAAATAATTTTGCATTAAGGGACAAAACAAAAATTGAAGATCTGAAACAATACACTAAACGTGTGGAAAAATATCTTTCTCTTACAAACATAAATTTGCATGTGATTTATCAAGACAACAAGATAACAGAAGAAATGATTAAGCCTGCAGCTAAGGATATCGGATTTGCATATAATAGGATTATTTTTGGTGCTCCTGGAACCGGAAAGAGTTACATTTTGGAGAAACAACGTGTGCAATTTGGTCCAAATTTCGAAAGAGTTACATTTCATCCAAATTATTCCTATGCTCAATTTGTGGGAACATATAAACCCAAACCCAAAAATAGGGAAGATGGAACAGAATATGTGTCATATGAGTTTGTAGCAGGTCCCTTTTTACGTATGTGGGCAAAAGCAACTAAAAACCCTAATGAAAATTATCTGCTTCTTGTCGAAGAAATTAACAGGTCAAACGTTGCTGGAGTTTTTGGAGATGTATTTCAACTGTTAGATCGCAAAGCGGATGGATTTAGTGAGTATGCAATTACCACATCAGAAGAAATGAGAGAATATCTAGTGAAGGAGTTTGATTTTGCAGTACCTTTTGTAACTGATATAAGAATTCCTAACAATTTATATATTTGGTCAACAATGAATAGTGCAGATCAAGGGGTGTTTCCAATGGATACTGCGTTCAAGAGACGATGGAATTTTGAGTATATTAGTATTGATGAGGGCAAAAATGAAATTCAAGGAATAATGATCACCTTAACGCCATACGGAGAGATAGAATGGGATAAACTACGAACTCGAATTAACGACAGGTTAACTGAGGCTGATTTGAATGTGAATGAAGACAAACTAATAGGCCCATTTTTTATAAGTATTAATGAGTTGCAGTCTGACAAAATCAATGAAATATTCAAAAGCAAACTACTAATATATTTGTTTGAAGATGTTCTGAAACACAGGAAAGGAAAACTTTTCTCGCCACAGTATAATACTCTTTCGAAAATTCTTCGAGCATATGACGAAGGTGAAGATATCTTTGATTTTGAAATGGAGACAAATAGTACTTCCAAAGAATATGATACTGAAACCAGTGTCAATCATTTAAAAGTTGCCGAAACGCCAGAAAAATATTAGGTGAATTCAAAATGAAGTTAGTATACTGTGAAGAGTTGAAGACGTATACGGTAAATGAATTGAAAGACCTACTCGATATTCAAAGTATTACAATTTTGGGTAGAATCATTTCCGAATTAGAAACAAAAAGAATTGTGATTCAAAAAGAGAATGGGCTATTCTTTTTTGAGTTTGTAGGTGTCCTGATATTTAGTGAAGTGATTTTGTTTTCTTTACCTAAATATATACAAATAAGTGATAAAAGAAAAGTGGCAAAGCAGTTATTATTACTTTTTCATGAATATAGCAAAAGAGAAAACCTTGAGAAGGAAGAGGTTGAAAGTCTCGGAGAAATTGATGCAGCAACAAGCTATAATATGTTATCCGTTATCATTTTTTTGTTAATTGACTATTTTGAGAGTGGATTATACAAGAATGAGAAGAACGTCTATCTATTTAACGGAGAAGATGAAATTGATTGGATGAAAACATTAAATGAAATTCAACCAATTATTATCGATGGCGAGCCTGTATGTTTAGAGTACTACACAACAACCACTCAAAACGATGAGGAAAACTATTTTCGGCAATTGCATAGATATATTCTTAGTGAGAGCAGCCAAAAGCTTACAGAACTCGGTTTAGAGGACCTTTTAGGGTTTGAACCCGTTGTATTCAATATTGATGAGGAAAGTCTAGGTTCGCCAGAAACTATTTTATCAAGAATAAACATCGAAATGAACACCCAATATAACAATCGAAAGCAACTTTTACTTAAAGCTATGTCTTCATTCATTTCAAAAGAAAGAATGGAGAACGACAATTTTTCTATAAGTTTCTATGGGACTAGGACATTCAATTTAGTTTGGGAAAAAACATGCGCATACATTCTTGACAACAAGTATTCAAAATTAAAGAAATATATAGCAAAACCAATTTGGAGAACTGTTTCTGCGAATACACATGAAACAAGAACTCTTATTCCAGATATTGTTAGCATTTTGAACAATCAAACAGGAAAGCTGATGATTATATCGGATGCTAAATATTATAATTTATTATTATCAGATTCTCGAATTTCTGGGAATCCAGGTGTTGAAGACATTGCTAAACAGTATTTATATCAACTAGCACTTAAAGACTATGCGGATTCTAATAATTACTATTCTATCCTTAATATGCTCTTGTTCCCAGGCGAACAAGAGGAACTTGAGAATGTCGGTAGTGTTTCGATTGGATTTCTTAAAAAATTGGAAATAGATGATATTCGATTGTTAAAAATGCCGTCGCATAAAGTTTTTGATATGTATATCAATAGCAAAAAAATTAATTTGGAAAAGTATTTAAATTATGAAATTGAACCCATAAAATAGAACGGGTTATATGCTACTTGAGCACGCGAGTACAATTATTATGAGGTGTAAATCTGGTTTGAACGTGATATCCGTTCTCTATACAGAAATGAGATGCTATCAAAAAATACTGGATTACAATGCTTTAATAGATATTGAGTTTATTGCAGAAATTTAATTAAATGCCAAACACGGGTAAAAAGTTAGGAGGAATAATTATGGCAACATTTTATTTGGAAGGGAAATTAGTTAAATATGAAGACCATAATGGAAATCTTATTGAGGGAGTAATTCATTTGGGAGAATACTTTTATAAGACAGAGGTTGAGGAAACACGGCATTATGGATATTTTATTCAAAACCAAAATGTCATCATGAATAATGGTTCAAAATTGTCGTACAAAAAGCTTCATTTTAGTAACGGAGTTTTACCAGATAAATGGAAAAATGTATCAGAAGTTAGGGCAATCGTTTCAGTACTTGATTACGATCTAATTGATACTGATTAGTTAATGCTACTGTACTGGAGAGGAAAATATGGATACAATTTCTCCTGAAGAAAGAAGCATTGTAATGAGCAAAGTGCAATTGAAAAACTTGCGCAGTTTTTTGAAAAGTATCTTGGATTGGTTTGAATAGCGCTAGCAAAAAAACGGAGGATGACAATTGAAAATATCATTTATAAATATTCAAAATTTTCGCAAGCTCAAGCAGTGTCGGATAGATTTTAGTAGTACGACCACGTTGTTTGTTGGTGCTAATAATAGCGGAAAAACGTCTGCGATGGACGCTTTGGGAAAGTTTCTGGCAAATCGCCGATTTGTGTTTAACGACATTACATTATCCAATCATACTGAAATTAAGGCTATAGGTTCTCATTGGGAGACTGAAGAATGTGAAAAGCCAATAGATATTAGTGAGTGGGAGCCTGTTCTGCCGATGTTGGACATTTGGCTCGATGTCGCCGATAACGAAATCCAATACGTTGCTCATATCATACCTACCCTTAAGTGGAGAAAAGGGCTTTTAGGAATACGTTTTATTTTTCAACCCAAAGATATCAGTCAGCTATTTTCTGAGTATCGTGAGACCTACTTTGCAGCTAGAAAGACAGAGTCGGTTGGGGAAAAATCGACTATGACTTTGTGGCCTAAAGATCTATGCGAATATTTAGATAATAGTCTTTCAGGGCAATTTGTGTTGAAAGCATACATACTTGATTCGGAAAAGGCAGGACAGGAAATTCCTCAAAAAACGGTTTTTGATTTGGAGTGTATAAAACAAAATCCCCTAGAAGGACTTATTAAAATAGATATGATCGAAGCCCAACGCAGTTTATCAGATCCAGGATCATCTGGGAATACGGAGGAAAAGAACGGCGGAAGTTTATCAGTTCAACTTCGAAGTTATTATGACAAACATCTTGATCCAGAAAAAACACCAACACCTGAGGACTTAAAAATCCTTATTGCTATGGAGAACGCCAAAGATATTTTCAATAAAAACTTAGTCGATAAATTCGACTCAGCTATAAAAGAATTAGAGAGTCTCGGCTATCCGGGGATACACGATCCTAGAATTTTGATTTCAACGAAAGTTAGTGTATCCGAGGCATTACGACACGATTCCGCTGTTCAATATTCATTAAATAAAGATGCACCTAATGAAATGAAATTGCCAGAAAAATATAACGGTCTTGGCTATCAGAATCTTATTTCAATTGTTTTTCAACTTATGCGTTTCCGGGACGACTGGATGCAAGAAGGGAAGGCAAAGCATGATCAAGAAATTGGTGGGCGACGAAAAGCTCCACTTCATTTAGTTTTGCTCGAAGAGCCTGAAGCCCATTTACATGTACAGGTTCAACAAGTATTTACCCGAAAAGCATATGGCGTTCTACGAAACCATAATTTTATAAAAGAGCACCCTGAATTTTCCACGCAGCTTATCGTCAGCACGCACTCAAGCCACATTGCACGAGAGATAAGCTTCTCAAATCTACGCTACTTCAAGCGGATACCTTCATCATCTGATTGCTGCGTAGCAACTTCGCAGGTTGTTAATTTATCTGATATTTTTGGTAAAGATGGTGAAACTGATAAATTCGTGACTCGATATTTGCAAACAACTCACTGTGACTTGTTTTTTGCAGATGCAGTGATACTTGTTGAAGGTTCAGCGGAAAGCATGATGATACCGCATTTTATCCGTAATAAGTACCAGATACTCAACCAGCGATATTTAACAATTTTGAGCATTAACGGCAGGCACTCTCATAGGCTTAAACCATTGATTGAAAAGCTTTGCCTCTCAGTCTTGATAATAACGGATCTTGACTCAGTCGAACCTGATGGCTATCATTCTTCCGTCCGGCCGGTGAGGGACAAGGGTGAAATAAGTGGAAACTTTGCTATTACCGATTGGTTAATGAAAGAGAAATCTTTAGATAAACTGCTTGATATTTCTGCTGAGAAGAAAATATTTGAATGCGCAACGCCATACAAATACTCGATCCGAATAGCATACCAGACACCTATCACCTTAAAATTTAACGGCGAGGAAAGCATTGAAGCCCTAACAAGAACCTTTGAAGATAGTTTGATTTATACAAATCTTACCTTATTTGAACGAGGAAGCGATGATGGTGATGATGAGAGCGAGGGTTTTGTCCATAAAGTGCAGCAAGTGATTAAAGGATCAAAAACATTCGATGAGCTTCATGAAAATTTGTATAACGAACTGCGAAAAAGTAAATCTAACATAAAAGCCGAATTTGCATTAGATTTAATATATTCTTTCGATCCTGATAAAATCGTCGTCCCGCGATATATTGCTGATGGTTTAGACTGGATACAGGGACAATTGACAACGGAATTATAAAATTATTTGAGGTATTTTTATGGAAGTCCAAATCGATAAACTAGATAATCATATTGACGATCATGTTGACGAAGAAATTAAGAAATGTTTTGATAAAAGTAATCCGAAGAGTTTTTTTACTTTCGCTGGAGCGGGGTCCGGAAAAACTCGAAGCCTTATTAATACACTCATTTTTCTCGATCGGCAAATAGGTTCCGATTTATTGGCTTATTCAAAACAGGTAGCTGTAATAACGTATACAAACGCTGCTTGTGATGAAATATCAAATAGATTACATTATAAATCTATTTTTGCGGTATCAACGATTCACAGTTTTTTATGGGAACTTATAAAAAATTATCAAATCGACATCAAAGAGTGGCTGCAATTAAAAATCCTATTAGATATTCAGGATTTAGAAGAAAAACAGGCCAAAGGACATTCTGGAACGGCTACGCATTCTGAGCGTGCAGATAAAATTATTAGAAAAAGGGAACGCTTAGCTAAGCTAAATAAAATCAAAAGGTTTTCATATAATCCTAATGGCGATAACATAGGTTACGACTCTTTAAATCATGATGAGGTCATCACTATTGGTTCAGATTTCATCGCCAATAAAGAGACTATGCAAAAAATCCTATTAAGCAAGTACCCTATTCTCTTAATCGACGAAAGCCAGGATACTAATAAAAGACTTATTGATGCTTTACTTTCGATGCACAAAAATCATCAGTCCGAATTTATAATCGGAATGTTTGGGGATACGATGCAAAAAATATATACAGACGGGAAAGATAATCTGGCTGAATGTATACCGAATGAGTGGAAAAAGCCAACAAAAATTATGAATCATCGCAGTGCTGAACGCATAGTTAGATTAGCTAATGCTATTCGCTTAACCATCGATGGTCAAAAGCAAAGCGCTCGTTCAGATGCTGCAACTGGTACAGTCCGCCTGTTTATCGCAGATTCTAGCTCTGATAAGGCAAGTGTTGAAGAATATGTTATTAATGCTATGGCTAAAGAGACCAATGATGATAAATGGCTCAAACAAGATGAACGTAAAAGCTTGATACTAGAACATCATATGGCTGCTAGTCGTTTAGGATTTTCCGATTTATATACACCACTTGACAGAATCACATCATTTAATACTTCGCTTCGAAACGGCACCCTACCTGAGTTGTCTTTTTTAGCAAATATTATTTTGCCTTTAGTTAAAGCATATATAGATAAAAATGATTTTGAAGTTGCAAAAATTGTTCGAAAACACTCACCTTTGCTAGATAAAAGATCTTTCGAAGACAAAGGTAATAATCAATCTGAATTGATTATTGTTGCTGAAAAAGCAGTTGACGCTTTACTTGAATTATGGGATAACGGAAAATCGCCTTTGTGTATTGATGTCGTTAAATCAATTAAGAATAGTGGTCTATTTGGAATTAGCGAAAATTTTGAGGATGTTTTGAATGATTCGGAGCCAAATGAAAAAGTTACCGCATTACGGGAATCGTTGAACACTCCATTTACCCAACTTGAACAATATGCTTCTTATGTAAATGGTAATACACAATTTGCTACACATCAGGGTATAAAAGGGTTAGAGTTCCCTAGAGTTGTTGTTATTATGGGCGATGAGGAAGCAAAAGGCTTCTTATTTAGTTATGAAAAATTATTCGGTGCCAAAGAAAAGTCCGAAACTGATATAAAAAACGAGAGTGAAGGTAGGGATACTAGTATTGCACGCACCACGCGGTTATTTTATGTTGCATGCACGCGTGCTCGGGAAAGCTTAGCGGTTATAGCTTTTACGCAAAATGCTGAATCCGTTAAAAAAACGGTTATTGAAAATGGGTGGTTCATGCAGGAGGAAATTCAAATCGTAAATCTGATGAAATCAAAGTAGGTTGTTTTGTATATGCAAAATATTCTTATGGTTGTCTTCGGTTTCGGCAAGGAAGGAATATGCTACCCACCGGCAAAACTATTGGATATGTATTTCGTAAGCGTCAATTTGACTGACACATGTACAGTGATCTGGTTATGTAAAAGTGGACACGGGAAACCTAGGGCAAGACAATAGAAAAAGATTAATAGTAGGGTTCCTCATACCAAACTACGAAGATGAGGGAGGGTGATGTGATTTTACATACATCGCCCAGCGGAAAGAATACAACGATTGAGATTGAGTATCAATTGTAAAATTGCTGCAATCAACGTTGTGAGTTCAATAGATCATAAACAATTTTGCAATTTTAAATCTGTAAATTTTTCTTTGATAAGGGAGACTAACACTCGGAGAATCCAAGGTGGTTTATATGATTGACTGGGATCATGATGGAGATATAGATGCAGAGGATATTGGGTTATCGGCCATGCTGCTTGACGACCTAAGTTCCGAAGATCAAGACCGCCTGAAACGCAAAAAAGGCTGTTTTGGCGGCTGCCTCGGAACGGCTATGATTGGACTTTCTTTTGCAGGGATTATTGGATTTATCATTGCTGTGATCGTGATATAAGAGAGGTATCATGCTGAAGTAGAACGGCTAATGATAACCCATAGATTATTCTCTATATTACACATTATATTACACATTGAGAATTTGAGAGTAAAAACAGTAGTCTCAGGAAAAGAGTTTTCGGTTTGTATGAGTGTGTCGATAGGTTCTGATCGGATAGGAAACGGATCAGTTTAGATGCAGTGGTTACTGATAGAACGGTTTGAACGCATGGTGAGTGAAAAATAATGGTTTGAATGACCGTTTCTGAGTTGGCTGGATAATAAGATGATTATACATTTGATTTATGAAAGTAATTTGGGGATACTCATGAAGGGAAGGGAAAATTAGCTGTGAATCGAATTAGTGAGATAACAAAGCGCGACATTCGCGAACTATTTTGTGATGGGATTGATATTGAATATTATTTTGATACAAAGCATATTACCTATCCATATTATGGCCGATTGTCTGAGATTGAATTTCTAAATAGATTATATGATTTGAAGAGTTTATTAAGTTTGGACTCGAGGTTTCTTAATGCGGAAGAAGACATCTTGCAACATACGGTAAACAACGATGATTATCCAGCTTGCTGGTTTTTTGAGGATGAACGCTTTCAACTGAAAAACGGAAGGGATGAAATATACTTGAAATTTATATGTGAAATATTTCATCCATCAGTCAGATATGAAAAAGGATATTGGAAAGAGTTTCTTGAAGAGGTAAACAAATTATTGCAAAATGATGGCTACGAACTTTATTCGGCAACAAAAATATCAAATCATGACGTCTATGATTGGAGAATTTTTCGTCAGGAAGAAAACAAGATGTTTGTTCCCTTTTCTCAAAGGAATGCTAAAGCAATTAAAGAGAAAAACATACAATTATCCATTAAGCTCGACGCAAGAAATCAAATATATCAACTATTAGAACGGTATATTGTTGTCTATCAAGAAACGAGTGATTCTGGATGGCAGAGCCATCCTTCAACAAGCGATAAAGTATTCCAAGACATAAGGCAATTCTATATCCCTAAAAGCTATAATGAACACAAGCAATATACTGAAACAAACGACCTGCAAGATTTTATATGCCGTAATTCTCCTTATTATTTGTTTGATGCTATAGAATTCTTCGAAAAATATAACCCCACCAATGATTTTACGGCGCAGATTAATACGATACTAAATTTGAATGGCATTGCATTTCGATTGGAAAATGGAAGAATCGTAAATACATTTGATAGCCAAATTAATAATAGCTCACTTGCTCAAGTACAGGAGGTAGGACTCAAAGAATTGCTGCAGGAAGCTTCAAAGTATTACAATGAAGGTAATTTATCAATTGCTGTTGAAAAACTTTGGGATGCGTTGGAAAGGCTTAAGACTTATTATTCTCCAACGTTGGACAAAAAGGAATCCGTAGAAAGAATTATTTCCGATATGAGTATTAACCAGGCGCCTTTCAAGGAATTGTTTAATAAAGAATTTCAGGAGCTTACAACCATTGGTAATGATTATAGAATTCGGCATCATGAAACCACAAAGACAAATATTGAAGATAGTAGGCACTATGATTATTTCTATAAACGTTGCCTGTCATTGATTTCGATTTCTATTCGGTTTTTGGAGCACGGATAAATGCTAAATAGACTATGGATATTTTTGCGTCCAGGAAAGGGACCCTGCTGAGGTTCATCCCGCGGATTGCAAAACCGCATATCGAGCAAATGGAGGAAGCGCATGAAAATCCAAAAACATTTTGTGGCATATATTGATATTTTAGGTTTTGCAGAATACATAAAAGATAATCGAGAAACTCCGGATAAACCATTGGAACTGCTTCAGGAGTTTATTAATAAAGCCAAGATGTTCAATACAGAGAACAAATTAAAAATTATGGCTTTTTCTGACAATATCGTGATAAGTATGCTTGCCAAAGAACCAAGCCCACCATTTGATTACGATTCTGAATATTGGGATTTTCTTTTCTATATGAACACTATGCAAAGCTATATGATAATGACCCTTGGCATTCTTCCAATTAGAGGCGGTATTACATTTGGAAATTTATATCACAACAAAAGCGAAGTGCTATTCGGAGAAGCCTTGGTAGATGCATACAATTTGGAACATTCTCATGCCTTCTATCCTCGTATTGTAGTTAATCCAAAGTTTCTTGAACCATACAAATATGTGACTGATCATAAAAATCTTGCTTCCTTGGGATATGCTAAAATGTATTCCGAGTTTAATGCCGAAAAATTAAAACGACAATATCCAGTTGCTTACGATTTTGACGGTGTTCTATATTGTAATTATTTGTCGATTTTATATTTTCCGGTACGTCATGAATGGGCAGATATTAGTCTTGCTGCACTAGATGCACACAAGTTATTTGTGGAGAGCCGTCTTTCGGAAACAAGCGATCTGAAAATACTCCGGAAATATACCTGGATGAAGAGCTATCACAATTGGTTTTGCGAACCCTTCGAAGAATTTCAAAAATATATTATTCAAGACTGATGAAAGTATGATCGTTTACGACTCAACAGCTGTTCAAAATATAGTGGCTGCAGCAGATTAAGGGTACCGGTGTTTGAACAGACTCAGAGAGCAAAATGATCAATATGCGCCATGATCGGGCTGTTAATAAGAGAGAAAAATTGAAATGGGTGAACCGATATTGAAAGATGGCTATAGTCGTGTGGAAGGTGCGCAAATGCGGGGCAGTAAAACCATAAAAGATCTGTACCCGGAACTATACCGCATTATCAAAAAGTACGAGTCAGTGAGTGAAAATAATTATTCGTTTACAGAAACAAGTAAATTATTCTACAAAGAAAGGAAATTGAAGACTGTGGAATATGATAAATTGCCTGTAATATTGCAAAGATATTCCTTTCAAGCGAAAATGAAAATATGCCAGCAGTTTTCTATAAGGGCGATACAACCATCTGGACTGAAAAAAGCTGAACAATTGATTAATTATCCTTTGCCGTGGGAAATCGAAACATTTCTACTTTTTTCAATTAAATCAAAAGAGTATTCCAATAATAATTTTGAAGGCAAAAATATAAATAAATTTTTACAGATGATTGAGTGTATAAAAGCATATATACCGTCAAAAATGATGGGATGTATAAACGAAACAAAATTAGCTGACTATATTCTAATGGTATTGGGATTAACCCAATTTGAATTGCAAGAGTTTTATATCTATAAATATTATAGATATTTCTATATTTTCAATTTTAAAAACCAAAAAATTGATATGCCTGATCTATTTTCAAGACATTTTAAAACAAATTATGATGATTTTCTTGTTTTTGGCTTTGTTTTAAGATTGTTATTTTCTTTGGGAATCAATATACCACCTAATGTCTTGAACTACTATGCAGTAACGCATAGTGCCGCAATGAATAATCTAAAAATCAGCAGAGATGAGTATGCTAAACAAATTGATAGATATTCAAGTACAGTTGATGATTATCTGTATTGCGTTAGACCATCGTACTCTTTTCCATTTATTGAATATGAAGATAATATATATTTGCCGCTTCCTCATTCCATTGATCGCAGCATTACAGCATCATTACTTTATAGGATGACAGAAGGCAATGATCCACTCAGAACGTTAATTGGTAAAGAGGTTCTCGAAAAATATCTATATGAAATAATTTTTGAATCTGATTTGTTTGATGAAGTTATTCCTGAACAGACGTATATTTTAGGAAAAACCGAAAGAAAAACCCTTGACGTAATGACGCGCAAAATTAATGATTATCTATTTTTCGATAGTAAATTATTGACTCCAAAAAGCAAAATTAGACAATTGGACGATGCGATAATTGATGATCAAATAGAAAGGCTTTCTTCATGTATAGAACAAATATTTAAACATCTAAAACATAGATTCACTCATGAATACTATTGTATTTGTGAACCCAAAAGTATTATTGATAAGGAACAGATGTGGGGTATGGCAGTAGTTCTCGAAGATCCTTATATTCGCCCAGAATTAATTTATTGTAGAGCCGCGCGCAATCTTGAAATAGATATAAATTCTGCGGAATTCAAGTGGCTTGAATCGCATATCAAAATTGTAAGTTTGTACGATATTGAAAAATTCGTTTTTACTGGTGAAAGCATACTTGATCATATGAAGCAGCAAAAAGCTTCAGGACGCAATTTTGATTTTTCACTGGGTGGAGACAGACAGAATTCCAAAATAACTAACAAAAAAGTTCTTCAATTTAAAAGTAGAATTATAGATATAATTGGAAATGAAGCGAATGAACTTCAAAAGATAGGACTAATCCAATAGAATATACGATGTCTGTTATATGAAATATATGAATAGAATGGAAGGATGGATGGTAAGTGTTTGCGCCGCCGGATTTTGTCCGCACCCCCCAATAGCTGACTCAAAATGTCCTTCAGCTGCTGATAACACTGTCCTAAGTGCAACATAAAGAAAGCGGCCCGAACACTGCCTTCTCATTCAGATTAATTCCTGCTCAATCACAT
>Ga0209540_10000981_pt1 | contig 22897 bp, 22 predicted proteins | sample BarGraIncu01121A_FD_184501 | JGI IMG/M metagenome (GOLD analysis project Ga0209540, IMG submission 184501) | Arctic peat soil microbial communities from Barrow, Alaska - Barrow Graham LP Incubations 011-21A (SPAdes) (version 2) | ecosystem: Environmental > Terrestrial > Soil > Wetlands > Peat... | reverse complement strand
TGAGCGACAGCGGGCAGTTCGCCCTGTTCCAGGGGCCATTTGCCGGCCTGCTCGATCTGACCGCGGTGATGATCGAGGTAGCCGAGCGTGGAGACGCGACGCTGGCGGACGTGCAGCAAAGCGCCGGAGCCTACGCTCGCTTTCAGGCCGAGCTGACGCCCTACATGCGCATGCTCGATCTGTGGGTCAGCCAGTATTTCCCGGCGACACCCGCCGAGGGCAAAAACGGCGGCGCACCGGTCGAATTCATGACCCTGCACAGCGAGGAAGTGCGGCCCGCCCTGCGCGGCGAGACGCAGGTAGACGAGCGCTACCGGGCAGCCATCGAGCGCGCCAGGGCGCTTTTGGATGAGAAACGCTTCTTCCATTGGGACCTGGAGTTCCCCGAAGTATTTGTGGATTTGCAGCGGCGCGATTGGGCTGAGAATCCCGGTTTCGATGCAGTGATCGGCAACCCGCCCTACGTGCGTCAGGAGCAGATGGCGGCGAACAAGCCCTACTTTGCCGCGGCTCACAGCCAGGTCTACGACGGCGCAGCCGATCTCTACGTCTATTTCTACGAGCGTGGGCTGGAGCTGCTGCGCGTGGCCGGCCAGATGGCCTACATTGTTAACAACAAGTGGCTGCGCGCCGGTTATGGAGAGAAGTTACGGGGCTACTTTGGCAGCCGCGCGCGTATCGAAAGCATCGTCGACTTCGGGCATGCGCCGATCTTTGCGGATGCTGACACATTTCCGTGTATCGTGCTCCTGAGCAAGTCCGAGCCAGGGATGGCAACGGCGATCGAAACCGAGGTCTGCCAGCTTCCGCGTGAAGTGCTTGGACAGGTAGATGTCGCCGCCTACGTGCGAGGGCACAGCCTGCGCGTGCCTGCCGCGCGCTTCGGTTCGGCGCCATGGAGCCTGGAACCGCCCGAAGTGGACGCTCTGATGCGGAAAATACGGGACCGCGGAGTACCCTTAAGCGAGTACCTGCGAGCCGAGCCCATTAGGGGGATCATAACGGGACTCAACGAGGCGTTCATCATCCCAGATCCCATCAAGGAGCGCATCGTAGGCCAAGATCCGGCGGCAGCCTCCCTCTTGAAGCCCTGCCTCCGCGGTCAGGATATCAAACGCTGGGCGCCGGAATGGGCGGATATCTGGATGATCTTGCTCAAGTCTAGCGAAAACCAGGAGTGGCCGTGGAGCAACCAGGCAGAGAACGCCGAAGCGGTCTTTGCGCAAGCCTACCCTTCCATCTATGAGCACCTTAAGCCCTACGAAGCCAGACTCCGATCGCGGCAGGACCATGGGCGGTTCTGGTGGGAACTGAGGTCATGTGCCTACTATGCAGCCTTCGAAGTGCCTAAGATCATGTACCAGGAGATACAATTCCATTCCGCGTATTGTCTGGACACTGGAGGGCGCTTTTCCAACAACAAAGCATTCCTGCTGAAGCGAGACGACCGTTTCCTCCTCGCTGTGCTCAATTCTCCACTCATGTGGTGGCATAACTGGCGGTACCTACCTCATATGAAAGATGAGGCGCTGACACCAACAGGCGAGTTAATGGTCCGTCTGCCAGTCGCTTCACCTGCGGAGCAACAACGGGATCAAGCAGAGACCGCGGTTGCGGCAGTATTGGAGCACACTGACAGCAATTGCCTGGCGCTTCATGAGGTGCTTGACTGGTTGCGACTCGAGTTCGGGGTTGAATTGCCCGGGCAGCAGTTGGAGGCCATGGGCGAGCTTGACGAACAGGGCTTCATCCAACAGGTGCGTGCGCGGCGGCCGCGTGGCGCGGGTCACTTTTCTCCGGCTGCCATCGCGGCTTTGCGCAGCGCCTATCAACAGTACATACCAGCGATTCGGGCGGCCGAGAGCGAAATTCGCCGGCTTGAGCAGACGCTCAGCGATCTCGTGAACGAAGCCTATGGGCTTACACCGGAAGACGTTGCGCTCATGTGGCGAACTGCACCGCCTCGGATGCCAATCGCAAATGCGCCCTAACGGGCGCATTTCGGGGAGCCAAGAAGGCATTGAGGTAGATACCCCGGTCAATGAACGCAACGAATGACACGAGGGGTTACTTGGTCAGCACGCCCGTTTCGGCGAGTTGACGATGGCGACCATTCGGCTGAAGACGGAGTTGAACAAACGAGTTAGCATACTATTCGACCTGACGCCGAAAGAGATCAGGATCATCGATGACAGCACAAAGTATCAATACGGCGAGGTCTGAAGACGATATTCTGATTTACGGCCATGAAACCTCAGGCAGGAGTTCTGAACATGCCAGATCCGTATGACTACCATACTGGGAAACTGCCAGACTTCACATATGTTGTTACGGGCCGGAATGTTTGATAGCGATTTTGGCTATTCGGGCCAAATTCATTGGTGGAGTATCCCACCACTCATTCCGGCCTTTCATCGCCATTCAATTCGGCCCTTGACAACCTTCAACCGCTCCTGCATGGGCACGTTCTCGCGCTCACAGCGTTCTTGGTATTGGCGCAGGCCCTCGTCAAGAAGAGCGGGATTGAGCAGAAACCCTCGCACCCACTGCCAGACGGCAGCATCTGCCCATTCGCAACGTATGTACGGTGCCACGTCGCAATGCCCGGCATATCGTTGTGTATTGGCCGGGCAGCGATAGTAGTTGTTGGGACGCTTTGTGCCATCTTTGCGACGGGTATAGCCAGGGCACGTACCCAAGCGGCTCTGGCAGGTCAGACAAGTTAGCCGTCCGTTACCCATCAGATAGTTGTTTTTTGGCTGCCGACGCAGCGACGGCCCATTTTCCGCGAGCCGTTCTTGCGCGGCTTGCCACGTCTCGCGGCTTACTATGGCCGGCACTTCTACACTGATCTGTTCCCCAGGCTTGCCACTCTTCCCCCAACGCCACACGCCAGCATACGTCTCGTTGCCGATCATGCCCTGTACCGTTGCCTTGTGCCAAACTCCTACAGCATGACGTTTTGGCGCCCTAGCATGATCGCGATCCTCTACAGTCAGCACATGTGCATCAGTCAGCATCAGAGCGATGGTTCCCACACCGATTCGTCGACCTGCCTTGTCGCCGTAGATGTACCACTGGAAGATTTGCCGAACCCAATGAGCCTCTTCTTCGTCGATCTTCAGGGCCCATAAATGTGCGCCATTTGGCTTGGTCGGGTTAAGCAGCCTCTGCACTCGTCGATAGCCAAAGGTCCGATGGCCATTTTGGAGTACTGATCCAGCCTCCACGGCGCGCCGGCGCCCGCGTAACGTTCGCTCGACTATCTTCTTTCGTTCGTACTCCGCGATCGTTGCTTTGATGTGCTTTTGCAGGCGACCCTCCGGGTTATCGGGGTACTCGCCCAGGACGTATTCAATGCGCACGCCCGCCCGCTTTAGTTCTTCTTCGACTACCAGTTGCTTGGCTAGGTTGCGGCTGAGCCGGTCGAGCTCGCGCACCACCAGAACGCAAACTCATGGTTGCGCGCCATCTCCAGGATTTTGCTTAGCTGCGGCAGCTCCCAGGCCGCCCCGCTGGCACCGCGGTCATCTTCGGATAGCTCGGCGGCGACTTCGTATTTGCGCTCCTGGCTATATACGCGGCCCATTTCGATCTGGCCGGCCAGGTTGCGGCCTTCCTTGTTCCTGTCGTCGCCGCTGACTCTCGCATACAATACAGCGCGTTTCATGATTCAGCCCCTCTCTCGCCAACCTCATGCGGGATCGGCCGGTTCAAGTATCGTTCGAACTCTTCCCGTCGCACGCGCCACACTCGACCCACTTTGACCGCTCTCAGATCGCCACGATCGATCATGCGGTACACGGTGATGGGCACCACGTGCAGATATTGCGCGAGTTCACGGACAGTGAGTAGAGTTTCGTATGCCATGATCGTTTCCCTCTTCATCCAGTATAACACATCTGTGCTATACTTTCAATGACTCAGCTACTCTCGGCATGATTGTTGAGACCGTAGGGCTAGCATTGAGTGCAAAGCACAACACAATACGTGAGTTTTCATCTATTAATGGATTGGCCGACAGCGTAAATCGAGCCTACGGTGTAAATGTAAGGGAGGCCCAGCTTCCTTTGAGGGCTCGAATCGCAAACACAAGGTATTGAGCAATCTCGACGGGCATCTGTAGCGAACTCTGCTCAGTCGATCGCATTCGGCGGCAGGACATTCGCGGTTAGAAATGGCCGTGCGCCCCCGAATTGCTCCCGCGAAGATCGCGAGAACACACGGTCCTTGCTGACACGCAATTCGGGTAGCCGATCACGCACCTTTGGTTGGTGCGGGCCGTCTTATATGCTACAATGCGTTGGAGAGAATGTCTCGCTACCCGATCCTTTTCCAAGGGCGAGAGCCAAGGCAACGAACGTCTCGAGACGCGGAAGAGCATGACAGAGAGCTGGGCGAGTTGGCCTTGGATTGCTTCCTGGGTACGATTCCTCTTTTGAGGAGCTGATTCGATCATGCGCCCGGCCCATGCCCCCACGCATCGTTCCAGTTGGCTGATTCTGTGGCAACCAATTCGCGCTGCTTCTCGAGGGGTCGCTTGTCTGCTAGATGGGCGCCTCGAAGTGATGGGCGGACGAAATAAGGTCGTGATGCGTCACTTTCGGGCCCGCAGTGTTGACCACAACACGGCTCATCCAAGAACTGATCTTTGGTGCCTTCGTGCGACGCACAGGAATACAGCAGATGGCTAAGTTCACTGTGGATACCCATCTATTCAGGGAACTTGGGGAGTTGCTCGTCGGGAGGGATTCGACGGCGCTCGTTGAGCTGATCAAGAACGCCTACGACGCAGACGCTTCGTCGGTCGTGATCTATGGTGAGGCCTTGGCTGACGCAGATCGCGGGTTCATACAGGTCGTCGATGACGGCATTGGCATGACGCGAAGTACCTTCGAAGCGGGCTTCCTCCGGATCGCCTCTCGGTCAAAAGATCAGGGCTCCCGTGTCTCTAGACGCTATCGACGTCGTTTTACGGGCTCCAAAGGCATTGGGAGGCTGGCTGCACACAAGCTCGCCCGGTTCATGACTGTGCATTCCGTACCTTGGCAGCCAGATGCAGGCCAAGCCAGGCAGGTACTGGATGCGAGTATTGACTGGGATGTTGTCGAGAGCCACGAGACTTTAGATGACCTCGATGGCACGGCAGCCATACGCGTCGAGAGCACCGTGGTACCAAACGGCGCTGCTCACGGAACGGTTATCGCGCTTCGACGATTGCGACGCCGCTGGACATCCACTGAACTGGGTCGATTCCTTATCGAAGCTCAGACGTTCACCCCTCCGTCAGTCCTGGTTCATCTACCTGACGGTGTCATCATGACTCCGTCGCTGTTCACCGAACCGTTGGTGCGAGATGCCGCGCAAGAGGATCCTGGATTCCATATCGAACTGGAGGGCGAGTTCAACCCAGGTGATGACTATTGGCAGAACATTGCTCAATCCGCTGATTGGGTAGTAGAGATCGACGCCTTGGACAAGTCGGGCCGAGTTGAATACCTAGTCGCACCAACAAAAAAGACTACGCAAGAGAACCCTGAAGCGCAGGCAAAGACCTTCACCATATCACGTGCAGACAAGGAGGTTGGTCCCTTCTTCCAAAGCCGCATATTGGTGCGGCTAGGGGCTGCTGCTCCCCAGATAAGTCGATGGGCTGAACGGGCAAGCGGTCTCCGTGTTTTCATGGAGGGATTTCGGGTCCTGCCCTACGGAGAGCCCACTAACGATTGGCTTGGTTTGGACGCCGACTACAGACGTCGTTCAAGCTCACTAGCCTCCTTGAAAGACGTTGCGGTCGATGATAACTTCACGGAGCAGGACAGGGGTAGGGACTGGGCGCTAAGCATTCTCGGGAACAATAGTTATTTTGGAGCCGTGTTTCTAACGCAAGCGAATGCGGCCGCTCTTCGCACGCTTGTGAATCGCGAGGGTTTTGTGCCAGAGCGAGCTTTCGATGCGCTGACTGATCTTGTGCGGAAGGGCATAGATCTCTCGACGAGGGTGCGGGCTTCGGCGAGATACGCCAAAGATGCTCGCTTCGAGCGAGATGAGAGGCGACCAGGGGGATTGGCAGCTTCGCGCTTTCCGGGAACCGGATCAGGCGAGGCCCTTGAAGACGTTCTCACTCGCGCCCGAGCTCTGACTGGCGAAGCGCGGCGGCTGGTTGCTCTTGGCGATATCAATGGAGCCGCGGCCAAAGTAGCCGAGGCGGCTACGCAGGTTGAGATAGTTTCGAGCTTTGAGGGAAAGCAAATATCAGAGCGTGCAATGCTGGGCGTGCTCGCCTCCGTCGGGACACAGATGGCGGCCTTTGTCCACGAAATCAACTCTCTGATCGGAATGGCAGAAGCAGTGGATGCCTCGTTGGTGAGGATACGGGAGAACCCTTCCTTGCCACGGACAGTTGGGCGGGAACTCGCACGACTCCAAAGCGATTTGGGAACGCTGCGACGAAGTCTCGAGCGGCAAGCGTCCTATTTGCTCGACATTGTCACCCCAGATTCGCGACGGCGAAGGGTCCGTCAGTCGCTGTCCGACCGCTTTGATGCCGGTGTCCGCCTAGTCCGCCACTTGGCCGATCAGCGCGGCATCTCGATACAGAATGATATCCCGAGAGAGCTGAAGTCGCCTCCGATGTTTCCTGCGGAGTTAAGCGTCGTTTTCTCCAATCTGTTAACCAACGCTGTTAAGGCGGCAGGAACCGGCGGAAAAATCCGTGCGAGGGCCGAGACGAATACGGATGGGTCTATCACAGTGGTAGTTGAAAACACAGGGGTGGCAGTCGATCCTTTGGATGGCGAGCGATGGTTTGGGCCCTTCGAGTCCTCGACAACCGAAGTTGACCCGGTACTGGGCCAAGGAATGGGACTCGGGCTGCCGATCACAAGAAACCTCCTGGCGGAGTACGGCGCGGATATCCAATTCGTAAACCCCGGTCCTGGATACGCCACAGCGCTCCAGGTCGTCTTTCCACATTGAGGTGCAGCCATAATGTCCTCAAGACCACTCGTGCTGGTTATTGATGATCGGTCAGACGAAGAGCGACTACGTGATCAAGTATGGGGTGAAGCTATCCAGGTATCGGTAGAACATCCTCAAGACGTGACGGAATTTCAACTCCTCCGGTCGTCCCTGGTACTGGTGGACTACCGACTCGAGACGTGGCCAGAGCGCGATAATGCAAGTTGCCTTGGACTTCGGCCGCCGAACGGTTTGGCACTGGCGGCAGTGCTCCGAGAATACGTCCAGAGGGATCAGAGCCAGGCGGTCGCCTTTGCCGTTCATTCCGCACACTTACCTGATCTCACGGCCGGTTTACCGGCCGAGCCGAGGCAACACCTCATCGCGAAGGCGCACAATCTCGAGTGGGTCTTCGCAAAGGCGAAGACCCGAGATGAGTCAATTGTGTTAGCCGGGCAGGTAGCGTCGCTTGCCGCCGGTGTTCAGCAACTGCCGATATCATGGAATGCTGATGAACCGGCTGGACGATGGAGTATAGCTACCTCGTTACTTGCAGTGCCATCCGAGGCACTGTGGGCGGATGAAGCAATCGCCGGAGTACAAGATTGCCACCCACCTGTGCATGAAATCTCCGAGAGAAGTCACGGTTTGTCATTTCTCCGATGGCTAATCCAACGGATCTTGCCATACCCTTGCTTCCTTTGGGACACCCACTATGTGTCTGCTCGGCTGCGGGTCACTCACGATTCCTTATCACAAGTTCTGGCTAGCAGCACCCGCTTGACTGAGATGCTAGAGTTGTGTACTTATAGAGGGATCTTGCACGGTTTCTCGGGCCCACGCTGGTGGAGGGCAGGGATTGAAGCGTTGCTTTGGAGTGTCACTGAGGGCAACCCATTTGAACTCGAAGTCCTACATTCCACTCTTCAACTGCTCAGCGGAAACCGCCTGCAGTTCAGTGAGCAAATCCAGCCAGTGGTATGCCTTGACCGCGACTATCGCCCTCTGCCAGAACAAGTCGGCATTGATGATGCTGTGCGGATCCAGCCAGACGACTGGCCATCTTATGCTGATCAGGCATGGACCACGATTGGACTTGCTAGAGATGAGCCGAGCCTCAATTCGCTGGTTGTGAACGAAGACAGAGACAGAGTCCGATGATTCCGCGATTATCATAAGGCTTGCAGGAATGTGCATATGGCTGCCCTAGACTTTCTCTTCTCTGATTTCGACAAAGAGATAGCTGCTATCTCTGGGGTCGTGAAGCCGTTCATCTGGCGCAATGCGATAGGGGTTCTCAACGAGCTCAGAGCCACCTTAGCCAGCATCCGGCAAGCTCCTACTGGGCGACCTTACCCTTGGCAAATTCGCGAATCATTCCCTCTATTGACAATTGCCAGCGACGGCGAATACGAGCCTGACAACAAAGGGGCACATCACGTATTTGCTGCCATTACGTCCACCTGGGAGATCATGCCATTAGGTAATAACAATCAAGGCTCCCGGCAGAGTCGGCATTTTGTCCTGGTTGGGCAGGCTTCAACTGTGGTGCGTCTATTTGAGGGCGATCCTGATAGCCGTGATAAAGAGCTCGCTATGTGGCGCATGGAGATCGGTGATGACGCCTCGCCGGGTTGCCATTTCCATGTTCATGCCTTGGGTGATCGCGACGAACCACCTTTCCCGCACTCGTTGCCGATCCCCCGTCTGCCCGGACTCTTGGTTTCCCCAATGGCTGTTATCGAGTTCGTCCTTGCTGAGCTATTCCAGAGCAAGTGGGGAGAACATGCAGCTAAAGAAACTGCTGATCTAGTGCAGTGGCAGTCGGTGCAGCGCGTTAGGCTACGCAATGTACTTATGTGGCAGGCAGAACAACTGCAGACACTTACCGGTTCACCTTGGACCGCCCTGAAGTCGCAAAAACCGCCTGCCAATCTATTTGCCATTAGGTATTGAAATGGTACACAACGCGCAAGCCCTCGCGTCCTGCGACGTCTACACGCCGCCGCCACTTGCCCGAGCCATGGTTACTGCTTTAGGAAACCGACCCAGCGACAGGTGGCTAGATCCTTGCGTAGGACGCGGAGTCTTCCTGCATGAACTCGCGAATCTGGGTGTGAGCGCCGCCCAGGTGACTGCCATCGACATTGCCCAGCCTACAGAACCCTGCGATCCAAAAGTGGCAACGTTTCACGGAGTTGACTTTATCGGTTGGTCGCAGGCCACCGATCAGCGTTTCGACAAGATTGTCGCCAACCCGCCCTATTTGGCTTTATCGAGGCTCGATGCATCGTTGCTAATGCCAGTTCTCGCGCTGACGACACCAACCGGAACTCCACTCGGCCGGAACGCCAACTACTGGTGCGCTTTTGTGTACGCAGCCATGAACCTGCTTCGACCTGGAGCAGCTATCTGCTTCGTCCTACCCGCAGCGTGGGAGTATGCTGATTACGCGTCACAACTTCGCGAATCGGTGCCGCAGCACTTCTCGAGGTTCCATATTCATAGAAGTCGCAAGCCTCTTTTCGATGGGATTCAGGACGGAAGCGTAGTGATCATCGGCTGGGGGTTCGGAGAGCGCAACGCGGAGACACGTCGGTTTGAGCACCACAATCGCGAGCAACTAGTCTCGGCACTTCTCGATGACAGCCCGGTTCCCCCGGTTGACGATACCACATTCCACCCCGCTGCGTTGGCGCATGACCTCCAATGGCCTACCGCCCGCCCATTGGGCGAGGTGCTGACCGTTCACTTAGGCGGAGTCACTGGAGACGTCAACTACTTCCTTATGTCCGAGGACCAGAGAAGCGAGCGGGAACTGCCGCTGGAGAGCGTCCGCTCGGTTGTCTCTCGTGCCGGCCACTTGGCCTCAGGCGAACTAACGCAATCTGCATGGGAGTCACTGCGAGATTCAGGAGAACGCATATGGCTGTTTTATCCTCCAGATCACTTGTTGGATCACAAGGCGGTCAGAGCGTATCTCGGGCTGATGCCATCTCAAGGTGGATGCCATCAAGATCGGTACAAAATCCGCAGCCGGTGGCCTTGGTATCGAACTCTGTTACCAGCCGTGGCGGATGGTTTCGCTAGTGGAATGTCCAAGTACGGTCCCTGGATTAGCTTGCGAGGTATGCCCGAGTTAACCGCGACCAACACGCTGTACGTCATCCAGTTCCGATACAAGATGGATCAAGACGCGAAAGCAGCCTGGGCACTCTCCCTGCTGACGTCAGTGGCTAGACAGCAGCTACATCGGTTGGGACGAGCGTATCCAGATGGGCTGGTGAAACACGAGCCGAGTGATCTGAACCGTGTAATGGTTCCTATCCCTTCGGTCAGTAAGGGAGCCCAATCACACTACCTGGCGGCCGTGAGGTTTCTCCTAGAGGGCGAACCAAAGAAGAGCCAAGGAATGGCCGATCAGTGGTTTGAGCGAATGCGAGAGCAGCCTGATATCTAGCTGGCAGCGATCCTAAACTCTCCAACTGATTCTTGCTTCCATAGTGTCACGGGCCGCGATATTCGGTAGCGATTTTGGCAAAGAAGGCCGATTAATCTGGCAGCGCATCCCGCCGTTTATTCCGGCCCTTGGCCGCCATTCAGCGCGGCCCGTAACAATATGTGAGCAAGATAGTGGATCCTGCCGAAACCTCGACCTGGTTTGATGCGTCAGGAAATGCCAACCCCAGCAGGTTCCGCATGGTATCGCACGTCTTTGACTCGGAAGAGAGTTGTGGTTTCGCAGTTGTTAGAGGGGAAACCGTACTGCGGGTGACCCCGGGCCGACGCCAAGAAATAGTGGCTAAGGTCTATGAGGACGACAAGCAAGTGGATGGTCTAACGATTCAGAGTTTTACCCCAGGCACCGAGAAACCACACAAAGTGTATTTCAGCTTCGGCGGCCATGAAATTGACAGACTTTACAAATTCCTCCAGGCTGTCGAACGCCTTCGTTTCCAAGGGCCTGACAAGCAACGCGTCCATGATAGTGTCATTAACCACTTGCTTCTGAACGACTCCGAACGGCGAGAATACGTGCGCGAGAACGAAGACCTCTTTCTCGAAATTGCCCGGCACAACATCACAAAAGCTGACATCGTGGCTCTCAGATATCGAAAAGCCCAACTCGCAGTATTCGAGTACCTCCTGAATGACGCGGCCTACTTCGAGGCCCGCAAAATCGAATGGTCGAAGCAGCGTGATGAAGATGTATGGCAACACTTCTGACACTAATCCCTGGATCTTCGGCTATGGGTTGAACTATATATTTAGTTCCCCAGCTAGTGACGGCAAACTCGAACAGGTAGTGGCGGGCTTTGACTTCAACCGGCCGGGCAAACGCGTTGATGCCCTAATGAGAACGCATGGGTTGATCAGCTCGCTGTGCTTCGTCGAGATCAAGACGCATAAAACGCTGTTGTTGCGTGACACTAAAGAGTACAGGCCAGGCTGCTGGATGATATCTGCAGATCTCGCTGGCAGTGTTGCGCAGATCCAGAAACCGGTACAGAAGGCCCTTAGTTCACTGCGGAGCAAGGTTGAGCTGCTCGATGACATCGGAGATCCGACAGGCGAGGTTGTGTATCTCTACCAGCCAAAATCTTATGTGGTAATTGGCAATCTGGCGCAGTTCCAGGTGCCCAATGGCATCAATGAAGAGAAATACGGGTCGTTCGACTTGTTTCGTCAGAATGTTGTAAACCCTGAGATTATCACCTTCGATGAGCTTTTCAGTCGAGTTAAGTTCATTGTGAAGCGTTCAGAAAACGAGAAGGAGTAAGACGTCAGGCCGCAGCATCAGATAGGCATTGCGCGGCGTTCCTTCCAACATTAGCTTCAGTGAGTGTAAGCTATGCAATTGCTGTCTTTTGAGGAATGGCGGTAAGTGTCAAGCCCTTTGAGACAAATGTGGCCGGAAAATCGGTGTGTGGATTAGCTCCGCCCTACGAGTCCTGCGCCCAGTTTATGATACGATAATACTTTAAGGACTCTTCTGAAGGAGCGTACGCACTGATGCAGCCCACGCAACACTACCCCGAAGCCACCGTCGGCGCGCTGATCTTCGACCCGGCCGGCTGGCTCTTCCTGATGCAGTCGCACAAATGGGCCGGCAAGTACGTCGTGCCCGGCGGCCACGTCGAGCTCGGCGAGACGTTGGAAGCTGCGCTGCGCCGTGAGGTGATGGAAGAGACGGGCTTGACCATCCACGACATCACGTTTGTGGGTGTGCAGGAGTTCATCTACGACCCGACGTACTGGCGGCGCCGGCACTTTGTCTTCTTCGACTACGCCTGTCGCACCGATACGACGGAAGTGCACTTGAACGACGAGGCGGAGGCGTACGTCTGGGCGACCCTGGACGAGGCGTTGCGTCTACCCATCGAACCGTATACCGAGAAAACGATCCGGACGTACCTGGCCCAGCAAGCCGACGGGCAGCGGCGCGCGCCGGTAGACGACGCGGCGGTCCAGGTCATCCCGGCCGGACCAGCGGATCGGCCAGTGCTGGCCAACCTGCTGGAGTTGTACCTCCACGACTTCTCCGAGTTCGACGAGGCCGAGATCGGCCCTGATGGCTGCTACGGTTATGTCTACCTGGACAGCTACTGGAGCGAGCCGGGCCGGTACGCCTTCCTGATCCAGGTGGAAGGCAGGTTGGCCGGCTTCGCCCTGGTGCGCACGCTGGAAACGGGCGAGGATCCGCTCCGTTCCATCGCGGAGTTCTTCGTGCTGCGCAAGTACCGGCGCCGGGGCGTGGGCCGGACCACCGCCTTCCGCCTTTTCGACCGGCTTCCCGGCCGCTGGGAGGTGAACCAGGACGCGGCGAACCTGCCGGCCCAGGCGTTCTGGCGGCGCGTCATCGGCGAATACACCTGCGGCCGCTTCGTCGAAGGCTGGCAGGCCGACCAAGAGCCGGTCGGGCCGGTGCAGCGCTTCGGCGGGAGCGAGCAGCCGTAGGCGAGATTCTGCCAATCAGCCAAGAATGCCTGATCGAATTCTTTAGGCGAAATGATTGTATAATATGTGGCAGGAGAGCTTACGTTGAAAACCCCAGACTACATGCCGGAAGACAAAATGATCCGCCGTGCCATGGAAGCTCTTATGTCGGCGCTTGGCCCGGTTGAAACCGTGCGCTTTCTCACCTTGCCGCGCCAGCATAGACTTGATTCGGTGCGTCGCCACCGGCAGTGGCAGGCACAACTAGAGCCGAAAGCCTTCTTCGATGAAGTCTTCGCCTCGGCCGATCAGGAGTCGAACTTCTGACTGCCAGTTACGAGTAGCGCACCGGACGGGACGTGAGGCCCCTAATTCTGCACAGCGCTCACACAGTATGCAAGCGCGACGAGAGCAATGGCTCGAAGGCCGACCACCGCTTGCCAATGTTGATGGCGAGCTGATGGTGAATCTGGCTGCCTTGAAATTCCCGCTTGACCTGCGGGATTTTCAAGGTATAATGTCCTCACTATGATCGAACGTGCCGCTCTCCAACACGCCGTCCAACAGGCGCTGGCACGCAGTCGCGTCGTGGCGCTCATCGGCCCGCGCCAATGCGGCAAGACGACGTTGGCCCGGTGTTTCGTGGCGCCTGACTCGGCCAACTACTTCGACCTGGAAGACCCGGTCAGCCTGGTGCGCCTGGAGCAGCCCATGACCGCACTCAGCGGCCTGACCGGCCTCGTCGTCATCGACGAAATCCAGCGCCGCCCTGAGCTGTTCCCCGTCTTGCGCGTCTTGTGCGACCGCGACCCATTGCCCGCCCGCTTCCTGGTGCTGGGCAGCGCCTCGCCTATGTTGTTGCGCCAGTCGGCCGAGTCGCTGGCCGGTCGGATTGAGATTATCACGATGGCCGGCTTCAGCCTGGCCGAGGTCGGCGCTGAAGCGCAGGCGCGCCACTGGCAGCGCGGCGGCTTTCCCCTTGCGTTCCTGGCCGACTCCGACGAAGACAGCCTGGCTTGGCGCAGGAACTTCATTCAAACCTTCTTGGAGCGTGACCTCCCGCAGTTGGGCAGAGCGATCTCGGCGGCCAGCTTCTACCGTTTCTGGAGCATGTTGGCGCACTACCACGGCCAGGTTTGGAACGCGGCTGAGGCGGCGCGAGCGCTCGTCGTCAACGAATCCACCACCCGGCGCTATCTCGATCTGCTCGAGGGTGTATTCATGGTGCGCCAGTTGGCGCCGTGGTATGCCAATCTCGGCAAGCGCCAGGTCAAGTCGCCCAAGATCTACCTGCGCGACACGGGCTTGCTGCACCAACTGTTGGGCATCCGCACGGATCAGGAGTTGCTGCTGCACCCCAGGAGCGGAGCGTCGTGGGAGGGCTACGTGATCGAAGAGGTGATCAAAGCGGTCGCCCCGGACGAGGTCTACTTCTGGGCCACGCACGCAGGCGCGGAGTTGGACTTGCTGTTGATCAAGAACGGCCGCCGCCTGGGTGTGGAGTGCAAGCGCATGGACGCGCCGCGCCTGACGTCCTCGATGCGGATTGCGCTGGACGACCTGGCGCTGGACCACCTGACCGTGATCTACCCCGGCGACCGACCCTATCCCCTGGCCGACCGCGTGTCCGTCGTACCCTTGACGGCCATCGCGACGACCGGAGCGCAGGCGCTGGATCCATCATCACCGCACCTGACGTGAAGATCATCACCAGCAGGTATCGGTTCGATCTCGTAGATCATCACTTCATGCGCCTGCGGGGGCAGCTTTCACCCAATGAGCGCCTGCAGGCGATGCTGGCGGCGCGCGAGAATGGGTGGTAGGCGCCATGCGCGGCCGGCGCGCCCAGCGTTACCCCAACATTTCGCCCGAAGAGATCAATCTGAAGGTATCTGTCAATAGTCGGACGTCACTGTACCACCTCCCGGCGTCGACTCTACGCTTAGCAGCCCGCCGGCCAGCTTGGCCCGTTCGACCATCCCCACCAGACCCAGGTGCCCTTCCCGCAGCCAGGTCTCGGCGTTGCACGGTTGGAAGCCGGGGCCGTCGTCACGCACCGCCAGTCTGACCTGCTCGACGCGGTCTCCAATCTTATGTCAACTTTGTTGGCGCTGCGGGCATGCTTGCGGATGTTGCTGAGCGCTTCCTGCGCCACCCGGAAGATGGTCAGTTCAGCTACCGCCGGCAGACGGCGTTCGTTCCCGACCACCCGGCAGGCGACCCGCGCCGCAGGTAGATCCCCACCCAGGTCCTCAACCAGCGTCTGCACCGCGACCGGCAGCCCCAGGTCTTCCAGGATCAACGGCCGCAGATCGTTGCTCATCCGGCGCACGTCGGCCACCGCGGACTTCGCGAGCGCTTGCAGCTCGTCCAGCCGGCGCTTCGCCGCGCCCGGATCGCGGATGATCTCGTTGCGGCAGAGCTCCAGGCGCTGCACCAGCCCCACCAAGTCCTGGACGGTCTCGTCGTGCAGCTCACGCGACAGCCGCTTCCGCTCATCCTCCTGGCCTTGCAGCACCTGGGCGCCGACAGCCCGCGCGTTCAGGACCTGCAACGGCGCGTCGATCAGAACCAGACCCTGGCGAGCAACGTCGAACAGGAGGCAGAGATCTCCAGCATCGTACCGGTGCAAGCGGCGCCCGACGAGGCTGTGGTCGAAGGGCGGCTGCTCAACGAGAGCCAGCGCGGCATGGATGGGCTGGTGGTCAGGCTGGAGGACAAAGCGGGCAACCCGCTGAGCGCGGTCGGGCCGGTCACCACCGGCCAGGGCGGCTATTATGCCCTGCGCCTGGGCCCAGACTTGCTGAAGCAGCTAGGCGCGGCCAGCCAGGGAGGCGTTTTTCTGGCCGTCCGCACGCCCGACGGCCAACTGGTCCAGCGGACGCCCCAGCCACTCCAGATCGACCCAGGCGCGCGCGTCAACCTGAGCGCGGCATTCACGCGCGCCGACCTTGGCGGCGGGCGAGTACAGCCCGACGGGCCGGTCGGTCCGAAGCCGGGCGGGACGCGTGGGGCGACGCCGGCTGGGAAACGCTCGGGCCGCATCAAGCCCGGCGGCGAGACTGGCAAGAACTATACCGATTCCAAGGTGAAACCCGCAGAGCTAGGGTAGCATTCCGCCTGTAACAATAGCTAAGGGGGATCTCGCCCAAACCAATGCTGGAGTTCTCACCTTGGACTCAGAGTTGAAGTGCTGGCGAAGATCAAGCGGCGCGCCTGGCAAGCTGGGCTGCCCAGGACGACGTGCTGCCACACCTTCCGGGCCACCGGAATCACCACCTACCTGCAAAATGGGGGTACAATTGAGCATGCCCAACAGATCGCGAACCACGAGTCGCCGCGCACGACGAAGCTCTACGATCGCACCAATGATGCCATTAGCTTGGATGAGATCGAGCGGATTCTTATCTGATCTTTGGCGTTGGCCCATGTGTTGGGGCTTTCTGACGCGGGGCGTTTGCGATATAGTATTTGGAGCGCATAACATAGGAAGTTCCCCCATACTCAGTACTTGGGACGCTGTCTACCAATCCGTGTATATCCCTCTGTGTGGGTAAACAGGCGGAAATCGTCCGTCCATACGGAGTTAGGCGGAAGGGAAACAATCCGCTTTTCACGCCCCACCGGGGGATTAGGCGGAATGGATTCCGCATAATAACAAGGTTAGGCGGCGCATGTTAGAATAGCGCGGGTCCGTACTCGAAATGCGGCGAAGTTTCCAAGCCAAGTCAGTATGAGGAGGTTTCTATGAGCCCAAAGAAGGTCACGCAGGAGTCCGACAAGAGCACCACCGCGATTGGCAAGACGTCCAAGGGATTCACGGATGAGGAACGAGTCGCGATGAAGGAGCGCGCCCAAGAGCTGAAGGCGGCCGCGACGAAGGCGGACGGGGAAAGCGCCGTGCTCGCGAAGATTGCCGAGATGTCGGAACCGGATCGCGCCATGGGCGAGCGGCTCCATGCGATCATCAAAGCCAGCGCGCCAACCCTCTCGCCGAGACTCTGGTACGGGATGCCCGCGTATGCCAAGGACGGCAAGGTTATCTGCTTCTTCCAAAACGCGCAGAAGTTCAACACGAGGTACGCGACGCTCGGCTTCAGCGACGCGGCGAACCTCGACGAAGGCGCCCTGTGGCCGGTCGCCTTCGCGCTGAAGGAGTTGACCGCCGCCGAAGAGGCAAAGATTGGCGCGCTCGTGAAGAAAGCGGTGAGCTGAGGACTGATCTCGCCACTGGCCCCCGCCCTAGGCGGGATCGTCGGTCGGGACGAGGCGTTCCCGTGTGACGAGAACGCGCACCATCGTGCGCCGAACGAGTCCCAGCCGCTCGATCCTCCAGAGATGATAACGGACGAAATGTCGGAAGAAACCGAGTTCGCGAGCGAGCCCCGAAGTGGTTGTCGCACGACCCGCAAGGATCGCCTCGTAGATGGTTCGGCAACAAGTCAACGCGATTAGCCGCCAGGTTATGCAGAATAATGTCAACAGCGAAGAACTCCGAAGCCTGCTGATTCCTTTGCCCCTCCTGCAAATGCAAAATGAAGTTATGCGCCATATGGAATCGGGGTGCGAGAAAATACGCAAAGAGCAGGAAGCCGCCGCGCAGATAGCGGGTGAAGCGGAAAGAGAAGTCGAAAGATTGATTTTGGGAACGGAGAAGGTCTTCCACCGTTTCAACAAACAGCCCGCCTAACACCCGCTTGCACCTGACACGCTCCGCTTCGTTCCGCTTCGCTTCAGTCCGCTTCGCGTGCAGGTGAAGCGGACCGTTGGGCAGCAATCAAGTGACTCGCACCTGCGCCCTCACAGAAGGAAGCGTTGCGCAGGCTACCGGCAGCCCCCCTGCGCTTTGCGCTTAGTTCAATAACCAATTAGAGGAATCAAAGCGGGCGGCGGCCGGTTGGCGTCATCTAGGGTGCCTCAAAGGAATGCTTAGGCGAAGTTGAGCGGCCTCCATACCTCCCTGCCACCGATGCGCAGACCGGTTCCCACCCAAGCATTAGGTCCACCGTGCGCTGCAGCGTGTAGATTTCACCTTGGACTGAGTTTAGAACAGACTCAGCATCACTGCAATTGACCGTCAAACCAGGAATAACGGCGCGCTGATCCCCAGACGCATCGCTTGATGCGTCCGGGGATACTCAGTCTTTGTCGCCAACATCCTCCGTGCTCAGCGAGAGAACAGGCTGAGGACGAGTTGCGGCAGGTTTGCCAGGGCCGACGCGAGGTCGAACTGCTGAGAGCTTGCCTGGCCGCGGCTCAGGGTCACACTCTCAGTACCGCCGAGCGAGTCGTGCCAGGTACCCGACACGGCATCCCCACCGCGGTTCAATACGCCATCGAAATTCAGCATGACCACGGCCCCTCCGCCCCGCGGCGTAAGGTGAGCCTGGAGATGCACGGTCCTTCCGCTGACACTGCTGCCAAACAGACTGCCGGTCAGCGCCCCCGGTCCTCTGTCAGGGGCGCCGAGGTCCAGGCTTCCCGTTAACGACGAACCCGACTCCGTTATCCGCACCGTCCATTCACGGCTGTCCGGCTGAGCGGCGCCGGTCCACTGGCCGCTCAGGTTGGCCTCACGCGGCTGCGGGGTAGCGGTCCGGCTAGGCGTTTCCGTCGGCCTAGGCGTCTTCAGCGGTCCCCTAGTACTACAACCGTAGATTTTCCGGTGGGCTGGCTGTTTGGTGCAAGGTCAGCCGCCACGCGGTCATTTGCCGTCGGTGATGGCTGTGGCGGGCCTTACGGCGCTTGGCACGTCGCCAAAGCGACCAAGCCAGCCGCAACTCTCGAGAGCGGTAAGGTAGCGGCAACGCTATCTCCAGCAAACGGCGGACTTCCGGAACCGTTGGTTCGGCCAGGAAGGGCTCAGGCGCCCTTTTTTCTCCGTCGCTTTGCAGCGGACGGAGGCTAACCAGGCGTGAGCCATCATTGAGAGCGTAATATGGCGATACCAACTGTGCCAGTAGCGCACTTCATAGTCATCCAGACCGGTTTCGCCTTTGGCTTCCTCGATAGACTGCTCGATGGTGTAGCGAGTGGAGGCCACCTGCGCCAGTTTCGCCAGCGGCGTGTCGGCAGGCGCATTGGACAGGTAATAGGCAATCTCGGTCGGATCGCTGACGGAGCGGCGGGCGATCAGCCAGGCGTCTGGCCCCGGCAGCTTATCGCGGCTCTCAACCACCCGTTGGCAGGCCCAATCGTAAGTGATCAGGCCTTTCTCGCCTTCGGCGACTGCCAGCCGCCGCCAGCGGCTCTCGGGCCAACTGGCCACGACGGCTTTCACGGTCGTCGCAGACGGTGCGCCTTTAGCCAGACGCACTTTTGTACGCGGGCGGCCACGCTGCTGCGGTTCGGGCTCGACCACCGCTGGGCGTTGGCTCCAGACCGGGGTCGGCGTGCGGACGGTCAGCACGTACCAGCGAGCGTTGCGAGCGACCAGATCGCGCAGTTCAGTCGAATCGCCGTAAGCTTCGTCACCCGCCACCCAGCGCATCGGCACGCCGGCTTGCCAGGCGTGTTCCAACATCGCCATCGCCTGCTCGGGTTTGGTCTGGAAGGTCACGTCCGCAGGCACCTTGGCTTGCGCCCGCCGCTCGGCATCGTTGCACCACTCTTCGGGCAGATACAGCCGGCGGTCCAGCAACACGTGCCCCTTGACTGTGGCATAGCTCAGAAACGTGCCGATCTGGCAGTTCTCGATCTTGCCAGCCGTGCCCGAGTACTGGCGTTTGACGCCGACCGAGCGGGTACCCTTCTTGATGAAGCCAGTCTCGTCTACCACGCCGATGCCGTCTTCGTCAGCGAAGCCCTCCACAATGTACTTTTGCAGGATGTCGCGGGCGCTATCCGCCGACCACAGCGTGCGGTACAGCAAACGTTGGGTCGGATCGGGCACTGTATCGCCCATGGCTTCCGCCAACTGCCAGCCGTTCTTACGCGGCACCGGCCCCAACAGCCCTCGCAGGTACTTTGCCGCCTGTGCACGCGGCTCCTTGCGACCAAATACGTCGTTGAAACGGGCGCAAAAGGCGAAAAAGTCAGCGCCCCACTCGTCCAGTTCTTCCGCTGTCATCAGCCCTCCGGCGGTATGATATTGCCACCATTATCCGCCAAAGGGCTTACCGTGTAAAGCACGGTTGTAGTACTAGGGCGCCGTCTGACTCTGGTTGACAAGCGACCGGCCCCCGCCTATACTACGCCTACCGGCATGTACCGTACGCCAACCCCCACCCCGCAACGGAGGATCGCATGGCAGCAACACCCAGCCGTATGCCGCGCTACGATACGCGGAACGACGGTGTCGGACCTTACGCCGTCTTTTATTGTGAGGTGTGCTCGCGCGAATATCGCAGTCAGCCCGATGTGGCCGGCACGCTGGCCAAAGATATTGGCCGGGACACGGCGAGCAACGCGCTACGCAATATCCCCCTGTTTGGCCGCGCCATCTCCGACAGCCTGATGGGCCAGGACCCGCGTTACACCTACAGCCTGACGACCCAACAGGTGCAATCGGCCTGGCAGCAGGTGCAAGGCTATTTCCGCGAATGCCCGACCTGCCATCAGATCCTCTGCCTGTCGGACTTCGACGAGCAGACCGGCTTTTGCCGGGAAGATAGCCCACGCCGGGCGGAGATCTCCGAGGCTCAGGCGCAGCAAGCCGCGGGCATGGTCAAGGGTTTCGCTTCCGTGTTCGGCCTGGGAGATGTCCTCAAGGGCGCCGCGGAGGCCGCCAAGCGCGCCGCCGCCGCCACGGCCCACTGTCCGCAGGATGGCACCCTGGCGGCGGCAGGCACGAAGTTCTGCCCCGAGTGCGGCTCGCCCATGGTTCAGCCGGCCGCCGCGCCGGCGGCCGACGTCTGCCCCAAGCGCGGCTCCCCGGCGAACGGCGCCAAGTTCTGCCCAGAATGTGGCACTAAAATCGAGCGGGCTGCGCCGCTGCCTGCCGTTTGCCCCAAATGTGGGGCGGAGGCCAAGGGCGCCAAGTTCTGCCCCGAGTGCGGCGCCAAGATCGCCTGACGCCGACCCCCTCTTACTGTGTAGTAGCGGCTTCAGCCGCTCTGTGCACAGCCAAAGCCGCTACTACGTAGGGGGCAGCTATTTATCCCAGCCGCCCTGGGCGCGCAAGGCCGCCACTTCCTCCCTGGCCATCTCGTACAAGTGCACGTAATCCGTCTTGGCCACCCGGTTCAACGGCAACCGGCCTGGCTCGAGGATGACGTAGCGCAGCGGGCGCATGAAAGACGCGATACCCTGGGCGTGCGCCTCGAGGTCGGCTGGCGTCAGCTCGACACCCGGCCGCTTCTCCACGAAAGCCACGATTGCTTCCGAGAACAAGCTATGTTCGTAGCCCACCACCCCGCAGTCCGCCACCTTCTCCCTCAACTCGCAGATGAAGTCCTCGACCTGGCCGGGGAACACCTGGTAACCCTTGGGCTTTATCACCCATTTGGTACGTCCCGCGAAGTGCAGGCCCTTATCGTCCTTGCAGCCCATGTCGCCGGTGTATAAGAATCCGTCTTTGGAGATCGCCTTGGCATCGGCCCCGGGATCGTTGACATAGCCGATGAACGTCTGCGGCCCATGGAAGCAGACGTTCCCTATCTCGCCGTCCGGCAGTTCAGCGCCTGCCAGCCCGTCTTCGCGCATCGGATGGCGGATTGACATGGGATAAACAGGCATATCGTAGCCGATACTGGCCACTATATCGTCCACGCTGCCGTCGAGCGGAGTGTAGGTGCAGAAGCCTGCGGATTCGGTCAGCCCCAGGCCGCTAGCAAACTTTGGGGCCATCGTCGACAGTTGTTCCAAAAACTGGCGGCTGACCTGCTGGCCTCCGTACAGCGCGAGCTCCAGGCTCGACAAGTCGTAGTCCTTGTAGTTGGGCAGGCGCCATTCCAGGTTGAACAGCGCTGGGATCTGGCCCATCACCGTCACCTTGCAATCCTGGATGGCGCGCAGCGATTTGGCCGGATCGAATACCGGCAGCACCACCACCGCTCCGCCCAGGAAAAGTACGCTCATGAGTTGCTCGGCCTGCCCGCCGACGTGTGAGGGCGGCAGGTTAACCAGCATGCGGCTGTGCTCGTCCAACCGTAGCCCGCTCGCCAGGCACATATTCTGGCAGGTGATGTTGCGATGCGAGAGCAGGGCCGGTTTGGGGTAACCGGTCGAGCCGGTGGTGAAGATGACCTGCGCGCCGTCTCCCTCGCCGACGGCCGCCGTCGCGCTCTGATAGGCGGCCAGTTCCGGCGAAGATGCCGGGTCCTTGAGGGCGGCGCCCGCCAGCGCCTGCGCTTCAGCCGCCAGGGTGAAGGCAGACAGCGCGCCCGGGATTGTCTCCCCCGGCGCCGCAAACTGGATGAAGTGCTCGATAAACGGGCAGTTGGCCATCACCGCCTGGCCAAGCTGGCCAAAATCGGCAGCCGCGCTGCGGCCCAGGAAAGCGTAGCCCTTGGCATTAACGAGACCCAGGCAGCGGATGACTTCGGGCGCTTTAAGGCGCAGGTCAAGCGGCGTATGGATCACGCCGATCTTGAAGCAGGCGTATTCGAGGAAGATGTGCTCGATCAAGTAGGGGAGGGAGGTAGCGAGAAAGTCGCCCTTCCTGAAGCCCATTTGCAGGAGTTTCATGGCCAGGGCAGTGGTTGTCTTGTCAAAACGGTCCCACGTCACCTGTTCTTTCGTTTCCGCATTGATGAGCGCAACCTCATCCGGTTTCTCGCGCGCCCATTTGCGAAATATCCCATGCAGCAGGTGCCGATCGGCGAAGAGCGTATTGTAGTCTTCGAGCGTGCATTGGGGAACGCCATTACGAGTGTGGAACGGCATAGCTCTGCCTCCTCGTCGAGAAAGAATGTGACGGTTTGACGGTCCGGCGATCACAGGAGCTAGCAATCGCGCACAAATATAGCAGATGAGCCCCCATTTTACAAGAAAACTCTGTCCGTAATTAGTACTTACTTTCACCTGCCCGCTTCCCCGTAGTTTGCCTTCCTTTGTTCGC
>Ga0209540_10000980_pt1 | contig 22920 bp, 15 predicted proteins | sample BarGraIncu01121A_FD_184501 | JGI IMG/M metagenome (GOLD analysis project Ga0209540, IMG submission 184501) | Arctic peat soil microbial communities from Barrow, Alaska - Barrow Graham LP Incubations 011-21A (SPAdes) (version 2) | ecosystem: Environmental > Terrestrial > Soil > Wetlands > Peat... | reverse complement strand
CAATATCTTTCCCGTAGTGTATTTGATTTAATTCTTTCTATAGAGAAACAAATAATGGAGAACCGAAAAGGGTTGGTCACGACTGACCTCGGCCGGTCCGGTTGGGCAAGCCGTGGCCGTACGCATCGATGGCGACAAAGTAAGCTTTTGGAATTGCCGTTTCCTAGGCTTTCAGGACACCTTGTACCCACACGGAGAAAACAGTAGGCAGTACTATAAAAATTGTTATGTAGAAGGCACGGTCGATTTTATCTTTGGGTTCTCTACCGCCTTGTTCGACAACTGCACTATCTATTGTAAAAACACCGGTTATGTCACCGCCGCTTCCACTCCGCAAGGAAAAGCGTATGGATTCGTGTTCCGTGGCTGTACAATAACAGGTTCCGCAGCCGATGGTGCTTTTTATCTCGGTCGTCCGTGGAGACCGTATGCTAAAGTGGCATTTCTGAACTGCGAACTGGGAAAAGTAATCAACCCAAAAGGTTGGGACAACTGGAGTAACCCACAAAACGAACTTACCGCCACTTTCTCCGAGTATAACAATACAGGAGTAGGAGCCGCTCTCCAGCAACGTGTGCCTTGGTCGAAAGTACTGACTGCTGAAGATGCACAACTATACACAACAGCGAAAGTATTGGGCGATTGGAATCCTGATAATAAGTAGTCAGTTAATATTTAGTAAGCCTCTTCGCAGACATTCGGCTAGGCTGTTGGCGTATCTCAAAAAAGGATGTAACTCGTCTACCGTAGACAGGTTATATTCCTCATTTTTCATTCCTCCATTATTCAATTCTCTCCGCTCCTACTGCACATTAAATCAACATGTTTAAGAACACAAGAATCTCCTTTCTTTTACTATTGTATTAACCAAAACTATTTGCTATTTTTGCTACGGTTAACGAAATAACAGGAAAATAACTGTCGAAACCGCCAACCGATTTTCCGTCCTCATCTCAGGAACAAGACAAAATACTGTAGACTGTATAGCATTTTATGCGAATAGGCTTAAATAACTAAGTTATGATTAACCTTAGCATTCTAATATTTTACTGTTTCTTTAGCATAGCATACTATATACCATTAACTTATACATAAGTTTGTGCATAAGTGGGCTGAGCGAAAATAATGTTGCACAATAACGCTGCATTATACACTAAAACGACGCTATTGTAGGGTAAAGTGGTGGTAAAACAGCTGATGAATGGAGCTACAGTATAGAAAGTAAGCATAAAGCTGCTAACTAATGAAGCAATATTCTACAATAATGCAGTAAGGCTGGTAAGTTATGATACCATTATTCTACAATAATACGACAAGGCTCATAAGTTTTGGAGCAATATTCTACAATAATACAGCAAGGCTGCTAAGTTATAGAGCATTATTCTACAACAATACAGCAAGGCTGCTAAGTTTTGGAGCTATATTCTACAACAATACGACAAGGCTGGTAACTAATGGAGCAATATTTATGTAAACAAAACCACTTTTAGTGTACATCGCCACAATATAACAGCCTGATATTAAATACTTAAACAATACCTTATGGGAAATTCAAAAATAATCGTTGATTTTTCGACAACCAAGTACACCGATGCCGGACTCTACAGCAGAGCTAACCACATTATCGACAAAATGGATGGTAACCCTCATTTTGCAGATCTTCAGCCCCTACTTATTGCCCTGCGCGAAGCAACTACTACTTACATAGCCGCGCTGGCAAAGACTCAAAGTGGCTCAAAAGAAAATACGGCACTGAAAAATCAGGCACGCGCGATACTTATTGCTATGCTAAAACAAATAGCTGCTCATGTGCAAATCATTAGTGAGGGCAACAAAACCCTTATCCTGAGCACTGGCTACGATGTCAACAAAAAGTGGAGCAAAGTAGGGTCACTCAGCAAGCCCCTAAATTTCAAACTAAAGCAAGGAAGCAACAAAGGCAGCATTTATCTTGTCTGCGACCCTATAGCCGGTGCCAGTATCTACGAATTTGGATACACCGAAGGCATTCCTACCCCTAACAGCATTTGGATGAAACAAACCTCCACCAGACGTAAAATAACCATGGACGGACTTAGCAGTGGCAAGCAATATACTTTCCGTATGGCCGGTGGTGGTAGCCACCTTTCCCGCATTTGGAGTGAGGAGATTAGTAGTTATGTGTTGTAGAATAAGACAGACTCCATATAGATTTTATAGTTATTTAAAAATAACTTCCGTTATTGTTGTCGGTGTTAAATTGAATTGATATCTTTGGGGAATTGATTAAATCAAAAACAAGTAATACAGCAATAACAGCATGCTCGTAAAATACCCACGTAGGCTACTATGCAGAGTATATCCATTTTTATAAAAAAAACATGATGTTAAAGTAAAACTATATCCTTTATAGCTAGAGTGCATTTATGGGTAATTAAGTGACTATATAAATTACTGTACACAAGCAAAATAAAACAAACAAAGTAATTTTCAATTGATAAACACACATAAATTGGAGAAAAAATGAAAAATGCATTTAGTGGCTACTCCTATCAAAAACAAGTTACCTTACTTCTATTGACAATAATGGATGTAGAACGCAATATATCTAAAATTGAAATAGAGGCAAAAACTACTGATAATTTTGATGATTTAATAATTTCTACAAATTCAGAAAGTTTCCATTTTCAAATAAAAGATTTTGAAAATGTATCAGTTGAAGACTTAAAAATTCAAAACAATGAAATCTTCATAAAAGGAAAACCTCATAAACTGTCTTCAAAACATAATGTCGTATTCTTTAATAATATATCAATCAAAACAAATCAGAGAACACTAAAATTTCCAAGTTACAAGTTAAGTACTAATGTCTCAATAATTTCATTATCAAGAGTCCAAATTGACAAGGAAATTAATCGGTTACTTAAAGATAATCCACTAAGAAAAAATGAATTGGATTGCTTTTTTAATTCAATTCTAGATAATCGGATTTGGGAAATTTCTAGAGAGTCTTTGCCACAACTAAAAGTCTTTATTACAGAATTGCAAGAAAAGTCTGTTTTAATTAGTCATAAACTTCTAGAATTTGAATCTCTGTTATTGATTGAAGGTAAACCTGGTGTAGGTAAAAGCCATTTCGTAAATACCCTAACAAAAGAATATAAAAACAATATCTTATATCGTTTTTGGATTGGTAATCAAGATCGAGATTATAAAGAAAGATTAAGGTTTGATAATTTTATTCGTGATTTAAATACTAAACTTTTCTACGACCAAAAAACAAGGACAGTACAAGCACTTTTTGAGAAATTAAAAGTTGAAAACAAAACATTGATTATAGATGGTCTTGACCATATTGAAAACTATAATAAAACTGAATTTGAGAGCTTTATTAGTTTTATAAACAGTGCCAAGAGTTTTTGTAAAATAATTGTTCTTTCAAGACCCTTAACAAAAGAAATGTTTTGGGAAAAGCACACACTCGAAAACTGGAATTTGAAACAAACTGAAAAAGTCCTAAAAACATTATTTTTCATATATGAATACTCAATTATTGATGAAGTCTTTATAATTTCACAAGGTTACCCAATCATTGTAAAATATCTTGCTGAACATTATAAATTACATAAAAGTATACCCAATGTTGAACAAGTTGAAAACATTGATTCATATTATCAGGATATTATTTCAAATGAAAAAGGCAAACAAAGTTTATCACTTTTTCTATGTTCTAATTCCTACATGATGAAGTCGGAAATTGAATTGTTTATTGGTGATGAAAGATTTTATGTAAAAGAATTTATTCAGGAACACCCATATCTATTTGATATTAAATTAAACAGAATTTCTCTTCTTCACGATAGCTTTAATACATTCTTAAGAAAGCAAGTTGATTATACTCACAAATTAATCAATGTTAATACTATTGTTAGTGAGTCAATATTAAATTTAGAAAAAAGGTTTCTTTCTAGATTCAGCTTTTTTCAACTACCAATAGAACAAAAAAAGAAGATAATAATCAAATATGCTTCAATAAATGTATTCGAAAAAATCATACAGAATGTAGTTGACTTTGAATCAATAATAATATTTTACAATCAACTAAGAGAAACATTAAATGAAATTTCTGAAGACCTAATAAGTGTAAATAACTATTACGATCTATCATTAATTATCAACTTAGTTAACCGTGATCATATTTCGACAATCAATCAATTTTATTACACATATGTTCAATCGCTAATTGCAAATAGAATAACAGATGAGGATATTACAAGCTCAGAATATCTTTTTGGAATGTATTATTATACCAAAACTAAAAATGCAACATTACTTTATAATAGAACAGCTAATGACAATTATGATACTAAATATTTTCATAGAGAATTAGAACATGATATTTATGTAGAAGAAACTTATATAGAAAAACACTCAACTCAATTAAACAAAAAAAAAATTGATAAGGCTCTAAAAAATAAGATAAAATTTAGAGAGTATATAATACATATCATTGAAAATATATTTATACATAAATCAACTATAAAGGGTTATGAAATTTTAAAATCCATCATTGAGGAATATATAAATGGAAATATTTCCGACGCTACATATATGCTTGAAAAATTTCTGAGAAAATATAATATGCCTGAATATTATACGAACTCAATTTTAAAAGATGTGTATAACAATCTACTTTCCTATGGATATGAAATTGACAAGGGAAACAATGAATATCATGATTCAACTCTAAAAGAGCTGATTTATAAGTATGCAGATTTAGGTAGTTTCGATCTTAGAGATAAAATACATAATTATATTCGCTTAGCTTTATTCGAAAAAAGAGAAATTGATATACAAAGCATTTACCTATACTGGACAAAATACTACCAAAGAAAAGACTACACTTTATATAGTCTACCAATTGCTTTGAAAATACTTCACAGTGACAGATTAATTTCACTTGAAGAATGCGTTTCATTAATTCACAAAATTCAGATTGTGTCAGAAAAAGGATATAGTAATTTACTTGCTGACTTTATAAAGTTATATCCACCATCAAAGATAATTCCATTTTTGGAAAAAAACTTTGACACTAATGAATTACATGTAAGTTGGTTTGAATTGCCTACAAAGTACATCAACAAAATAAGTGAACGAACATACAATATTGAAGAAAACAAAGTATTTAAATATCAAAGAAATTCTTCAGTTCCTTTAGAAAAAATAGAAAATGTTCTTTATTCTAACAAATTTGAAAAACTTGTTTCAACTTTGAATTTTTTTAGATCAGAAGTTAGTATTAGAAAAAATCAAAAGAAAACAATTTTAAAACTTGAACAATTAAAACTAAGATTTGATGAAGTAACTGAACAAAATGATTCTGATAAATACAAACAAAATAGTCAACAAAGGTTTGAGAAAGGTATTTTGACTTTTAAAGATATAAGTTTCATTAAGAAGAAAAATTTAAAACCAGATGAGATTGCAAAGTATAATGATGGCAATTATACTTCTTTAGCAGATATAGATATTTTTAGGATATATGAGCCCGAACAAATAAATATGGATTTTAATAAGATATTATACAATTCACTAATCAACAAAGCTACAAACATAAATTATTTCTATGCTTTGTATTATCATCCCGGAAATATACTTACAATGATAAAGCTTTACAGAAATGATGAAGAATTTAAAATAGCTATAAGGAGTTTTGAAAAGTTTTTAAACTTACTAATGTTTAGTGTGAAACTTAAATAAATGTTCTGCATACAACACAACCACGCTAGAGCATGTCTTTGAGCTGTGACAACTACTGAAATAGAAAAGTAGTAACAACACAGCACGCGCATTCGTCTGAACCTGAATGAAGCTGATGAATCAGATAAAACAGATACTCTGATAAATCCTTTTGTCTGATATAATCGTGGTTTAGAGATGCTTTAAAAGTAAGCCACCCCAAACCCCTAAAGGGGCTTAAGAGTGCAATCCGAGAAGATGTACATTTAATCAAGTTGGTCAGTCTATTGTAATTGCTACTCATTTATAAGAAGAGCTTATAGGAGACGATACTAACTTCAAGTCCCTTTAGGGATTTAGGGCGGGAAGTTCTATAAAAAACAAGCTTTCAATCATCACCATACGAGAAGTCCTGGAATTTGCTCCTATAGAGGAATGATATAAGATATTTTAAGCACACATGCATTTCCATTATTTACAAAAAGCCTGATTTTACAGTGTTGTCGCCTTTTTAAGGGGATGAGCGTAGAGGAGGGATTTCTAAAAAAAAACATCTATGAAAACAAATGACTTAAGAGTATTACTATCAACAGAAGATAGAGTAATAGCAGAGGATATACAAAGTATCTTGGAAGAACATGACATCTATACGATGCTGGTTTCAGACAATCCTGCCTCATCTGTTATAGGTATATATATGGGATCAAGTGCAATGGAGACAATTGATATCCAAATAAACGAAGAAGACTACCAGAGAGCAATAGAAATACTCAATGAAAATACCGAACTAGGACTGGATCTGTAAACAGAGCAAAATAAAGAAATAGACTAGTACTAACAACATAACACTTGTCATACTTACTCTGCCTTATTATCCTAACTTTAACCCTTCGTCCGCCAGCTGGCGGATACTTCCAAAAGGGAAGACACGAGAAGTCCGGGAATTTGCTCATGTACCACCCCAAACCCCTAAAGGGGCTTAAGAGTGCAATCCGAGAAGATTCACACTTAATCGAATGTGTTGATTAAGGTATAGTCATTATAAACGTTACTCAACTATAGGAAGAGCTTATAGGAGACGGTAGTAGCTTCAAGTCCCTTTAGAGCTTGTCCGACTACCGGCGGAGATTTAGGGCGGGTAAAAAAATCAATTTGATTAATGCAAAGATATTATAAACGCTACTCATTTATATATAGAGTTCGTAGTTGTCGATACTAACTTCAAGTCCCTTTAGAGCCTGTCCGACTACCGGCGGAGGTTTGGGGTGGAAAGAAGATATCATCTGTTCAAAAATACAAAAACCATCCACAAAAGAGATGTTGCCACGGCAATGTCTCTTTTTATTTGTAAAGGCGGGAGAGATAATTACCGAATATAAATACTAATTTTGCGCCGTCTATCCTGACAAAAGGGAATAGATACGATAGAATTGCTTTCAATATGTACAAAACACGGCTATGATAAAGAACCTATTTATAAAAAAGACACTGGCGCAACTGGATGAAGAGGCTAGCAGCAATAAGCATGGACTAAAGCGTCATTTAGGACTTACTAACTTAACGTTATTGGGCATTGGGAGCGTGATAGGTGCAGGAATATTTGTACTTACGGGTACCGCAGCACAAATGCATGCCGGTCCGGCTATCGTGTTGTCGTTTATGCTGTCGGCATTCGGTTGTTTGCTGGCAGGATTGTGTTATGCCGAGTTTGCTTCCATGATTCCTCTCTCGGGGAGTGCTTATACTTACGGTTATGCTACCATGGGCGAACTGATTGCCTGGATTATCGGGTGGGATTTGATATTAGAATACCTGTTTAGTACCGCAACGGTAGCAGTTGGATGGTCAGGCTACGTACTTAGCTTTTTGGCCGACTATGGTATCTATCTTCCGGCTTCGTTAGCACAGTGTCCTTTCGATTTCGATCAGCATGGCTGGCATCTTACGGGGGCTGTTATCAATTTTCCGGCAGTATTTATTGTAGTCGCACTTACGGCTTTATTGGTAGTGGGTATAAAGGAAACGGTGAAGTTCAATAATATATCCGTTGTTATCAAGATTGTGGTGGTATTGCTCTTTATCGGCTTTGGTATTTCGCATATTCACCCTCAGAACTGGGTTCCTTTTATCCCAAAGAACACAGGCCACTGGGGACAGTATGGTTGGTCGGGGATATTAGCAGGTTCGGGGGTTATCTTCTTTGCCTATATTGGTTTTGATGCTATCTCCACTACTTCGCAGGAAGCCATTAATCCTAAACGCGACTTACCGCTGAGCATTCTTATTTCGTTACTGGTGTGTACCATCTTGTATGTGGGTGTAAGCTTTGTACTCACGGGTATAGTGAACTATAAAGAACTGAATGTAGCCGCACCTATAGCACTTGCTATCGATAGAAGCGGTGGAGGATTGAAATGGTTGAGTCCGGCTATTAAAGTGGGCACCATTGCCGGTTTAAGTTCGGTGATATTGGTAACACTTCTGGGACAAACCCGTATTTTCTTTGCTATGGCTCACGACGGCTTGCTGTGGAAATGTTTTGCCAAAACACATTCTAAGTTCAAAACACCTCATTACTCCACAATCATCACCGGTTTCTTTACTGCTTTGATGGCGGGCTTGTTTCCTATCGGTTTGTTGGGCGAACTGGTCTCTATAGGCACACTATTGGCCTTTATGATTGTGTGTATCGGTATTCTTATCATGCGTAAAACAGAACCTGATGCGCCACGGGCTTTCAAAACACCCTGGGTACCTTTTGTTCCAGTGCTGGGAGCCTTTGTTTGTCTTATTCAAATGCTGGCGTTACCGGGTGATACCTGGTTGAGGTTATTTATCTGGATGGCTATCGGCTTAGTGGTATATTTTAGTTACGGGCGGAAACATAGTGTGGCCAGGAAGCTGAGAAGAGGGGAAGAATAGGGCGAAGTGAGTTTGAAATAGGTTCTCCGAACGCATTGAAATGCATTTTTTTTAGTTTCCCGTAGGGAATCTATATCAATAGAATAGGTTATTACAGTTGTTGGATTCCCCGTTAGGGGATAAACAGGTTAATTCCCTACGGGAAATAAATCAAAACACTATCAATTTTTCTATTGATATTTAAGTCCTAACGGACTAAACCTTGTCTTGGACTCAAATTATTTCTGTTTCTTAAGCATTGAAAGGATACTAACCAAAAGCGCGGACATATTCAAACATAGAATATGCCCACGCTTTGTTTTTAATTCTTTATTGTTCTACATTTTCCATTTCGGTATCGGTGGAATTGTCTTTTTTCTTCATATCGGCTTTCTTAGGTTTTGAATTTCCAAAATTATAGCTCAACGAAAGGTTTAGCATACGTCCATTAAAATAAGATTCCGAACTTTGAGTAAAGCCTACACCGGAAGTGGTAGATCTATCTTTATTGGTATTCAAAAGATCACGTACACTCAGATTCACACTCAGCTTTCTATCCATAAACATTTTACGAACACCAAGATCCATGGAATACTTTTCCTGTCTCATACCCTGTGCAATAATTCGTGGCGAAGCATACTGCCCTGATATTTGTCCTGAGAAGGTTTTGGAGAACGTTAAGTTAGCCATAATATTGGCTGTCCATGAAAGATTGTTTTGTCCGGCAATATCTGTTGTGATTGTTGGGTCATACGGATTGACATAGGAAGAAGCATCCAGCTGGTTGTAATACAGATTAAACGAAGAAGTAAGGTTCAGCATGCTGAATAACTTATTCTTAGCAATAAGCTCCAGACCTGTACTTTGTGATTTGGCAACATTTAAATAACTACTTTCCATCGTTTTTCCATTCAGGAACTGTACATTTTGAATCACGTTATTAGTGGAATGATAATAAGCCGAAGCAGAAAGGGTTTGTTCTCCCCAGGTCTTAATATAGTTCAATTCCATAGCCGTTGAGAATTCAGGATCCAAATCGGGGTTACCATAGGATATTCTGGTTGAATCGGAATAATTACGAAATGGATTTATTTCTCGTCCACGTGGACGATTTACTCTTCGTGAGTAATTTAATTGCAGTTCATTGTTGTTGGGCAATGCGTAGGTCAGGTAAACGCTTGGATACAGCTCAAAATAAGTTTTGGCAGCAATGGGTTGAACGGCTGTAGAAGTAGTATTGGTAGATTTCTTCCAAAAATACTCGCCACGTAATCCGGCTTGAATACTGAGCTTATCAATCTTGTTGCTATAGGTCAGATATGCAGCATGAATCTGTTCATCATAATCGAACTTATTATAATACGTTGGAATAGCTTGCAGGGCCAGATTGTCATAACCGGAAGTTAAACTGCTGGTATTGCTGACATCACTTTGCATACCGGCTTCTAACTTGCTGTTATCGTTTATTACATTGGTATAATCCAGTTTAAATTCGCCTGTCTTACTGTCATCGGTCGAGTTTTGTGCTATCTCCGACTGAGGAATAACAGATCCTGCATTGGTTTGAACATAGGCATTATCACTTCCCCTGTTGTGCGATGAGTAGGACAGATTAGCCATCAGTGTTGATCCTTTTTTATCAAAATCGTGTTTATAATCCATGTTTAAATTTAAACTCGGACGAGTAGAAGTACCTGTATTGTTTTGAGTATAATTACGCAAAGGAGCAGCCGACATCGACAATGGATTAGTGAGCAAATAATTAATATTATTGGTGCTGTTACCATTACCTGCCAACCCAAAACCGGAGATACCTATGGTATTCTTTGTGTCTAAATGATAGTCTAAGCCTGCCCGCGTGAAAAGACCGGAAAAAGCATTCGTCATACTGTTGTTTTGATTCAACAGAGTAGTGGTAGTTCCATTAGTAGTGGTACGATCGGTATATCCTCCCCCTTGAAAATTCATAGCACGGTATCCAAGATTGATATAAGCATCCAGTTTTGTGCTGGTATAATTAATGCTTGCCCCTACCGATTTGCCTAACTTGCCATCAAAAGGATACATCACACCGGCAGATACACTACCATAGTAACCTGCTTTGTGATTCTTCTTCATCACGATATTGATAATGCCAGCAGAGCCTTCGGGATTGTATTTAGCCGACGGATTAGTCATAATCTCAATAGACTCAATACTCTCGCCGGGCATTTGTTCTAATACCTGTGCACGATTATCGGCAGTAAGACCTGAAGCTTTACCATCTATCCAGACTTCCACATTTCCATTGTTTCTCAGCGAAATATTTCCTTGTGTATCTACATTAACAGAGGGTATATTTTTTAAAACATCAGAAGCAGAACCTCCGGCAGCAGCTAAGTTCTGACTGACGCTAAATACTTTCTTGTCGGCATCGAAACGTACTTGAGGAACTTGTGCCACCACTTCAACAGTCCCTAGCTTCTGTGTATTGTCGTGCAGCTTTATTGCTCCCAAATCGAGTGGTATCCCACTAACAGTTATCGTTTGCCCCGCGGGGGTGTATCCCATCAGTGTAATACGTAAAGTATATCTACCATCGTCGACCGATGGAAGGGTAAAGACACCCAGCGAATCGGTAGTGACACCACTGACCATACTTTTAGAACCAAGTTTGAATAATGCAACATCTACATATTGCAAGGGAGATTGATCTTTGAAATCTACAATTTTGCCTTTAATAACAGATCCGGCAAATGAAGAGAGTGCAAATTGCACAAACAGAATTAAAACAACTATCTTTTTCATATCCATAAAATAAATAATACACATAAATAAATAATTCGCAAAGCGAGATAACAGAGGAATAGACTTGAGGTAAACATGAACGTTTAGTGAATAGCCCATATTTTAATATAAAACAAGTATTGGCGCAGTATTTTTAATTAATTTCACACATAGGAGTAAACTACATAATTGAAAAGCAAAAATTAATCAACATTCATCCTACAAAAACAAATTCAGTTCAGGTGTTTTAAAATACGTTATCGGGAAAGGTTCAATGTTTAAATGAAGTTAAGTTGGTTATTTATAGAGTTCTTTTTTGAATCAGGCATTAAACTTGTTGCTCATTTAGTCGTCAAAGCACTAAATTAAAAATTCTACAAGTATGAAACCGTTTAAATGCAATTTCAAAAAACCGGCATTCATAAGTCTTCATTCAACCATGGTTAGAGTATTAGCCTTAGTATTGGCTTTTACTTTATCCTCTGCAATGACAGCAGATGCACAAAGACGTGGTGGTGGCGGAAACAGATCTACTGTTAGCCGTGGCCATATAAGTAGGTCCCACAATTATTCAGGTGGACATTTTGGAGTAAATAGAGGTACTGGTACTCATTACTCGGGCAATTACCGGATACATTATATGAACAGACCTTATCGGGGCTTTTCACATTTTCCTATCTGGGGTGACTTCTATTGGGGAATATCTCCTTTCTCTTTACGGTTTATGTATAACGACCTGTACTATTACTTCGACGATGGCATCTATTATCGCCAGGATGATGATAGATATCAGGTAGTGCCTGCACCTGTAGGACATCTGGAAAAGAAACTACCGAAGGAAGCTTATCAACTTACTGTAGACGGACAAACCTATTACTACTATTTTGGTACTTACTATGTGCCTGCCGGTAAGCAGTATGAAGTCGTTGAACCGCCTATAGGAGCTATGGTTCAGGAAATTCCACAAGGATATGAAAAGCTGGAAATTGAAGGTCAAACGTATTATATCCTCAATGGAGTGCAGTATAAAGCCGTGCTACAGAACAATGAAGTGTGGTATATGGTTATCAAGAATAATAATGAAACAATGACTCCTTCTAATCCTGCTAATGATATGAACCCTGCTCCGGCAGATAACACGGAGCATAAATAAACAAAAAAGGCAATGACTTTGCAAAGAGAGCAAGGTCATTGTTTTTAGAAGCTTTGCCAGCTTAAACAAAACAAATTCTTATGTATAATAAAAAAAGAATGGAATGAAAAAAATAATCATTGCAGCATTAGCTATCAGTTTTTGTATGACAACGAATGCACAAAAAATTGGTCTACTAAATATTGACAAAAAAAACCACCCCGATGTAAATCAGGTAAACAAAAGGATAGTCAGTCAGGAAAAAAGGATATACCAAAAAGAGGAACAAGGAACTATTTCGAAACAACAAGCCAAAGAAGATCTTAAGACACTTACATCAATTAACAAAGAAAAGAAAGAAATGCGCAAGAAGCACAATGGCCATCTAACCTTACAAGATCAAAAAGTTTTAAATCAACGATTAGATCAAAATGACAAAAAGATTTAAGTGGAATTTTAGTGGATACAAGTGAAATTAGACATTCTGTTCTGAAATAAATATGGCACAGCATTTGTTTATTCACAGACAACAAATCCCTATTGTTTAATAAAAAAATATCAGTCATGAAAAAGTTTATTATTGCAGCATTAGCTATTAGCTTCGGTTTGATAACCTTCGCACAAGAACCCCTTACACAAACCGCAACAAAACATCCTCGCGTACATCAGGTTAATAAAAGAATCGTTAACCAGGAAAAAAGGATTACCGAGGAAAGAAAAGAAGGAGAAATGACCAAAGCTGAAGCCAAAGAGGCCCGCAAAAACATCTCCGAAATCAATATGCAGAAAAAGGTTATGCGTCAGGAGCACAATGGTCATTTGACAAAGAAAGATCAAAAGGAATTGAACAAACAATTAAATCAAAACAGCAAAGAAATAGGAAAATAAATCCTTCTTTGATCTTACTCGATACAACGGGAGCACATTCGAAAGATAGAATGTGCTCCCGTTTTGTTTTATACTTCTGATATTCTCTCAGTCGTGATACATTCATTAAATATTTTTGAATAAACAGACTTCATTGAAAACGAAATTGTGTTATACAACATATAATTTCGTCATATTTTTCTATAAATTATCAAAATAATCCTAAGTTAAGCTAAAATCTTTAAACTATATCCACTTCCTGTCTGTTATTCGTTCTATCTTTGCACCCGAATATGAACCGCTTTATCAGAAATATCTTTAGTCAGTTTTTTATCTTCCTACTTGTTGTTCAGACCCTGAATCTGAGCATCAACTCTATTGACTTTTACACAACTGAAAACACAACAAATTCGGCCAAAGAACAAGACTATGTAGACTCAATGATTGAGTTTGTGGTTGAGAACGTGTTGGACTTTTCAACCCACACTTTTCACGATAAAGCCAGTGCCGACAATTTCTCCAAACAACACACCAGCGTTCATTTTGATTTAAAATGGTTGCCCGGTTCGTCATTGTGTTTCGACACTAATGAAATTACAAAAGAGATGGATAATAACGTTCCCAAAAACGAAAGAATCATCAACCTCTACTTCAAAGAAGTCCCTGCAAAACCACCGCAGGTTCTGTCTGCTTAATTGCAGAAAAAATTACCTTGTTTTTTAAATATAGTATACATTAAATCTGTTATAGATTCATGTTTTAATTGTTCATATTGAGCTATCTACCAGCCTCATATAAACAATGCATACTCATGCTTTGTATCTTAATAATTGATTTGATGTAGAATCAGTTTGGATTTGAATAAAAAACATATTTCTTGATATGACTCCCATATCTCATCGGGTAAACCAAAATTCATAAACCCTAATAATAAATGAAAATGCAAAGAACATTAAAATTTGCTTTTGCTGCTCTATGTCTGTTATTGAACATAGAAGCAAAAGCTCAGCCTGACTATGGTATAAAGCCAGATACTATAAGCTTAAGACTAGACAGTCTGGAAGCTGGCTTCGTCAAAAAGAACTTCTTACTGCTGGCGCAGCGGTACAATATCGATGCACAAAAAGCTCTGGTAGCTCAAGCAAAATTGTTTCCAAATCCAAATTTGAATTTTGGAACAGCATTATACCAGTCGGCAACTAAACAATTTCTCCCATTCGGAAAAAATGGGGAAATATCAGTTGGGCTATCTCAGGTTATCATGTTGGCAGGTAAGCACAACAAACAAGTAAGAATTGCTCAAACAAATGCTGCTCTTTCAGAATATCAGTTTTATGACCTGCTCCGCACACTTAAACACACGTTGAGAACTGACTTTTTTAATATTCATTTCTTATTGCAGTCAGCTAAAGTATATGATACTGAAATAACTTCTTTACAGCAAGTTACTGATGCTTTTGCGCGTCAAAATGGCAAAGGATATATTTCAGAAAAAGAAGTTATACGTGTCAAGGCACAATTGTACAACATGCAAACGGAATATAATGATTTAAAAAATCAGATAAACGATGTACAAAGCGAGCTACGGTTATTGCTCCAATCAAGCAATGTTTATATTATTCCGCTCATTGATGAGGAAGCTTTAAAGGAGCTGAACCCAACCAAGTATCCACTTTCAGTTATTATGGATTCGGCTTATACTACTCGTCCGGATTTGAAAATTGCAAAGCTTAATACCGATTTGAGTACTCAGAATTACCATTTACAAAGAGCAATGGCTGTACCTGACTTAACTTTTCAATTGGGTTACGATCAACAGGGCAGTTATATTAATAACCTAACCACGGTTGGGTTTGGAATTGATCTTCCTTTTCTGAACCGAAATCAGGGGAATATAAAATCGGCAAAAGCTATGATTAAATATAATCAGGCAAACTTTGAGGCTACACAAGCCAATGTAAATGAGCAGATTTATAATGCTCTATTGAAAGCCATTGAAAGTGATAAATTGCTCAAAAGCAGGGATGCGTCATTCGAAAAAGATTTCAAAAGATTGTTGGACGAAGTATTGAAGAATTATCAGGTGCGGAATATCAGCTTGCTTGATTTCTTAGACTTCTACGATTCGTATAAGCAAAACACACTACAGATTAACTCAGTCAATTTCAATCGCATCAGTGCTTTCGAAGATTTATATTATTATTCAAGTATCGATTTTTTCAAACACTAAATATCCCTTCTTATGAAAAAAATAAATTCGTATTCTTTTAAAATTATGGCAATTGCAGTATTGTTTGCATTATTATTCCAATCGTGCAAGCACAATGAGCCTGGTGCAGCAAATGACAATTCAAAGTATGTACTACCCGACTCTTTAGCCAAAGCGTTAACGTACGATACCATTCAGGTCTGTCAGGTTACAAATACCATTACCCTCACGGGAAAAGTGGCGTTTAATGACGATCATGTGGCTAAGATATATCCAATGGTGAGCGGAAGTATCCAAAACATAAAGGTTATGCTTGGTGATTATGTACAAAAAGGTCAAGTGCTAGGAGTAATTAAAAGTTCTGAAATGGCTGGTCTGAGTAATGATTTAGTGAGCGCTCAATCCAATTTGCGTGTAGCAAAGAAAAACCTCGAATCAACTCAGGAAATGTTTAAGAGTGGACTATCCTCTCAAAAAGACATTTTGAGTGCTGAGGCAGCCCACGATCAAGCTGAATCAGAGCTAAACCGGGTAAAAAGGGTATTGCATATTAATGGCGGAAATACTAACGGAGAATATATTGTGCGTTCGCCTATCAGTGGGTTTATCGTTGAGAAATTTGCAAATAACGACATGTCTATTCGTGCAGACAATAATACAAATTTATTCACTGTTTCCGATTTAAAAAACGTGTGGATTATTGCCAATGTGTACGAAACCAATATCAGCATGATTCATTTAAATGATGAAGTTGATGTGACTACACTCTCCTATCCTGATAAAGTTTTAAAAGGAAAAGTAGATAAGATAATGAATGTGCTTGATCCTACAAATAAGGCAATGAAAGTTCGTATCGTGTTACCAAATCCAGGTTATCTGCTAAAACCTGAAATGTTTGCCAATGTAAAAGTAACAAACGAAGGGAAAAACAACTCATTGTGCGTATCATCGTCGTCAATTGTTTTTGATCACAGCCAAAACTATATTTTAGTTTATCATAGTAATTCAGACATAAGAATTATTCCGGTTCAAGTAATAAATACTGTTAACAATAGAACCTATATTTCCGGTGATATTAAACAGGGTGATAAGGTTATTTCATCACAAGCACTTCTTATTTACGATGCCCTTAATTCTTAATTTATGAATAAGCTATTAAAAAATATAATTGCATTTTCGCTCAAAAATTACTATTTCATCCTGATTGCATTCAGCGTATTGCTGATTGGTGGAATAATAACTTTTAAGAATATGCCTATCGAAGCATTTCCTGATGTAACAAATACGGAAATAAGTGTAATCACACAGTGGCCGGGACGAAGTGCAGAAGAAGTGGAAAAATTTGTTACCACACCTATTGAAATCGCATTAAATTCGGTACAAAAGAAAGTTAGTCTTCGCTCTACCAGTGTGTTTGGTTTATCCTACATTAAACTGGTGTTTGATGATGGCGTGATAGATAAAGATGCGCGATCTCAAGTAACAAACTTATTGGCAAATGCAGATATACCCGAAGGTGTACAACCTTCTGTGCAACCTCCAACAGGGCCTACAGGGGAACTTTTCAGATATACACTTAAGAGTACTTTTCGTGACCAACGCGAGCTTAAAACCATGCAAGATTGGGTTATAGAGCGTCAAATACGTGCAGTGCCGGGTGTTGCCGATGTAGTGAGTTTCGGTGGTAAAATAAAAACCTATGAAATAAAAGTTGATCCGGGAAAACTCAGTACTCTGGGAATTACTCCACTGGATTTGTTCACCGCCGTAAATAAGAGCAATGTGAATATTGGCGGTGATATTATTAATAAAAACAATCAGGCGTATGTGGTACGTGGAATTGGGTTATTGAATAATATAAACGAAATTAAAAATATTGTTGTCCAGAATATTAACGGAATCCCGGTATTGGTAAAGGATGTTGCTGAAGTGGAGATGTCTAATCTGCCACGGTTGGGATTTGTTTCACGTTCTGACGCTGTTTTTGATAAAAAGGGCATCAGGTCGGTTGAAAATGACGAAGACGTAGTTGAAGCTATTGTGATTATGCGCAAGGGCGAGAATCCGTCGCAAGTAATTCAGTTGGTGAAAGAAAAAATTAATGATATCAACTCAAGAGTGTTGCCGCACGATACTAAAATTGTTCCATTCTATAACCGCGAGAAACTAATTAACTTTGCCACCAGTACCGTTTTGCATAATTTATTTGAAGGTATTCTGTTGGTTACGCTGTTGATTTCTTTGTTTATGTTCAACTGGCGAACCACGCTTATTGTTTCAATAGTCATTCCGCTCTCATTATTGTTCGCTTTTATCTGCCTCAATTTTATGGGTATGAGTGCAAATCTACTATCGCTTGGAGCAGTCGATTTTGGGATAATTATAGATGGGGCGGTGGTTATGGTCGAAGGATTGTTTGTTGTCCTCGACCAGAAAGCCAAAGATGTGGGCATGGACCGGTTCAACAAAATGGCTAAAAAGGGATTAATAAAAAAAGATGGAACACGTTTGGCCAAAGCAATTTTCTTTTCCAAACTAATTATTATTACCGGCCTGTTACCCATTTTTGCTTTCCAGAAAGTAGAAGGAAAAATGTTCTCGCCATTAGCATATACGCTGGGTTTTGCCTTGCTTGGTGCGCTGATTACCACACTTACTTTAGTGCCTGTTCTTATCAGACTGCTTTTGAATAAAAACGTTAAAGAAAAGCACAATCCTGTTGTTCACTTTATTACGGAACGGTTAATGCGTGGGTTTGATTTTACCTACAGTCATAAAAAAATAATGTTGATTGTGGCAAGCGCTGTTATTGCTGTTGGGCTTTTCTCTTTTAAATTCTTAGGATCCGAATTTATCCCTGAATTAAATGAAGGGGCAATTTGGCTACGAATCCAGTTACCTTATTCTGCGTCGTTAGATAAATCCATTGATGTATCGAAGCAGGTAAGAGCTAAGTTAATGGATTTTCCTCAAGTGCAAAACATTATATCTCAAACCGGTAGACCTGACGATGGAACTGACGTTACCGGGTTCTATAACAATGAGTTTAATGTTCAATTATATCCCGAATCGGATTGGAAGCCAAAAATTAGTAAAGATCAATTGATTGATGAAATGACAAAGAAACTAGCATTCCTTCCAGGCGTTGATCTCAATTTTTCTCAACCAATTTCAGATAATATCGAAGAAGCTGTTTCGGGAGTGAAAGGATCTATATGTGTAAAAATATTTGGTGATTCGCTAGATTACATGGAAAGCAAATCCACCGAAGTATATAATATCATGAAAAAAATCAAGGGTATAACTGATTTAGGAGTGATTAAAAATATTGGCCAACCGGAATTAGACATTGAGCTCAACCAACAGAAGATGGCTCTTTATGGCGTTTCTACAGCGGATGCCAATGCTGTTATCGAAATGGCAATTGGAGGTAAAGCAGCAACCATTTTGTACGAAGGTGTACAAAAATTTGATGTTCGGATCCGCTTCCCTGAAAAAGATCGAAATACAGTTGAAGATATTGGAAATTTAATGATCCCAACTTCAAATGGATCGAAAGTGCCAATTAAAGAAATTGCACAAATAAGTATGAAAACCGGACCATGTCTTATATTCAGGGATGCTAACCGAAGATATTCAGTAGTAAAATTCTCTGTTCGGGATAGGGATATGGTGAGTGCTGTGAACGAAGCTCAGGCAAAAGTAAACGAAAATGTCAAGCTTAAAAATGGCTACGATATGATTTGGCAGGGAGATTTTGAAAATCAACAACGAGCAGTAAAACGTCTGGCACAAGTAGTGCCACTAAGTTTAGTTCTAATCTTCTTATTACTCTTCGTCATGTTCGGCAATATGAAAGATGCTGGATTAGTATTTCTAAACGTTCCTTTTGCCATTGTAGGAGGTATTGCTGTGCTACTCTTAACCGGAACTAACTTTAGTATTTCGGCAGGAATTGGATTTATTGCTTTATTTGGTATCTGTATTTTGAGCGGAGTGCTTTTAATCAGTGCTTTTAAAGATAATATAGAACGATTCAAGGGCGAAAAGAATTTGTTGCAAATCTCTATTCGATTAGGTGTTAAGACAATGATTCGACCGGTAATGATGACTGCCTTAATGGCTGCTGTAGGCTTATTCCCTGCTGCCATTTCGCACGGCATCGGTTCGGAAAGTGCGCAACCACTGGCACGGGTAGTTATTGGTGGTATCATATGCGCCATGTTCTTTTCATTGCTCATCTTTCCACTTATTTTTGCATGGGCTTATAAGAAAGTTGGAAACATTCATCAGAATAAAACATTGGATACGCTTTAAATTTAGAAAACATAACCTTCGCTATTTCCCGAAGGTTATGTTTTCTATTCCCATTTCCATCGGTTCAGAATTAATTAAATTCTGAATCAATTTAAAACATTTACAAAATAACTAGCGTTAAACAAAAAAGACTTTACGCTAAAATATATAAGATGAAATATAAGTTTACATCTCTCATTTTAATTCTGAACATTTTTTCAAATTTTGCTGAATCAACCGATTCTATAAAAAATGAAACATTTACTATTCATGCTCAGACAACAATTATAAACCAGAATAAATCGAGCTTTAGTGCAAAATACTCGGGCGACAATAGTCTGAGTACTCTCAAAGAAAGTCAAACCTCAATAACCTCTACACTCTACCTGGGTTCGCGATTGTGGAATGGTGCAAGTATATTTATAAATCCTGAAATTGCGGGTGGTTCTGGCTTGAGCGGGGCTTTGGGTATAGCAGCAGCCACTAATGGCGAAACCTTCCGAATTGGTGATCCTTCTCCCAAACTCTATGTAGCCCGATTATTTTTCACTCAGGTTATTGCTTTAAGCGATAAAAAGAGTTTTCAAACGAGCGATTTCAATCAACTTGGCGGAAGTCTACCAACAAACTATCTGGCTTTCACATTGGGGAAAATCAGTATCTCTGACTTTTTCGACGATAATAAATTTAGCCATGATCCCAGAACCCAGTTTATGAGTTGGGGATTGATGGGCAATGGTGCCTGGGATTATCCAGCCAATACTAGAGGCTATACCCCCAGTTTTATTCTAGAATATGTAAATCCACACGATGAACTCCGCTATGGATTCTCACTGATACCAACTACTGCTAATGGTAGTATTATGAATTGGAATATCTCAAAAGCCAGTTCTCATACCCTTGAATATACACATAAATACAGTCTGGGTAGTGAGAGTGGAGCAGTTCGGTTATTAGGCTTTTTTACTACGGGTAATATGGGCAACTATCGTCAGGCAATTTCTTTAAATACAACGAATCCCGACATTCATAATGTAGAAAAATATGGCAATACAAAATTTGGTTTTGCACTAAATGCGGAACAGAATTTTTCGAGTACCTTAGGCGCTTTTATGCGTGCTAGCTGGAATGATGGTAACAATGAAACCTGGGCTTTTACGGAGATTGACCGAAGTCTAAGTGCCGGACTTAATCTCACCGGCAACGCATGGAAACGACGGAACGATAATGTGGGCTTAGCCATGGTTATTTCCGGACTTTCATCTGCACACCGTGCTTATCTGAAAGCAGGTGGTAAAGGATTTATGTTAGGCGATGGAAATTTGAATTATGGACTGGAGCAAGTTGTTGAGTTGTATTATAACTTTACATTAAGTCCGGCAATTGTTTTAAGTGGAACATATCAACTGATAATAAATCCGGGCTATAACGTGGATAGACAAGGCCCAGTAAATGTTTTCTCAGCACGACTACATTTGAAAATTTAATTTTCTAGAATCGATTTTTTAGTGAAAGACACTGTTCTCACCGGATATCTATTTTATTCTTTGCACAAGAGCGCGGATTAGTTGTTGGGATCTGCCTGCCCTTGTTCGCCGTAGCGTAAATAATGTTGCTCCCGACGTTTGGCATAGCGTCCCGCTATGTCAAAGCTAGAAGGAAAGCTCCTGCTTTCCATATTCCATTTTTAATATGCCAGCCAGAGGCCGGCTTTTAGCAGCGACGAAGCGAAAGACGCTTCGCCGAACTCAATGCCGACAACCTACGCTGAACTGGGGGTTTAACAGTAGGTGCGACCTACTATATTGTTGACAACACTATAGGTTGGGATAGGGTTTTAAAAGCCGGGGGTACAGAAGAGTGGAAATCTTGGCATCAAAGCCATGGTAGTGGTAAGTATTGAAGTCAATAGCAATTGTTACTTTTCTACAATAACAAAGCACATTTATTAAATAATGAACACTTTTAATTATTAGAAACATGATAAAAGAAATTTATTACTGGATGACATTTTACTTAAGAAAAGTGCCGACAAATGACATGCCTCAATTCAATGCGTACCTGTTGATATGCTTGTTGATGTTTGCAAATATTGGGTCGCTCTTTGAAATTATTAGTTTTCTTTTGAAATTTGATATTAAAACATTAAGTCAGGATAGAATACTAATAGGAATTATTTTTGGACTTTCAATTATGATTCCAAATTATTTTCTTTTATTTGCAAAAAGAAAAGAAATTACAGAGAAATATGATCAATTACCACAAAAGAGAAGAATAAAAGGAATAATTTTATTTTGGATTTATTCAATAGTGTCAATTCCTTTATTTTTCATTTTGGTTACGAACTTAACAAGATGATATGTTAGGAGAAATATATTATTGGACGATTTCTTATCTGAAAAGATCAAGATCGAGAAACGAGTGGGCAGTTTCTTAACGTTTGTAACGTTGAAAAATAAGAAAAAATTTGAAATAACCAAATAAGCTGAATGTTTATTGACAGAAAAAACGCAAGTACTTGTGTCTTTTTCTGTTTGAAGTGGTAATGTATCAGATTTGGCGTTACATAGATAAGGATCTGTAAATCAACAATAATTCACAAGGATAGAATAAGGAATGGTGAGCATACACCCACCATCCACTTTTTGTTCTTGTAAATCAATAGAGATTTACAAGGCTTTATTCTGTAATGCCAAATCTGACATTACCCGTGATTGTGTTTATCATAAAAAAAATACAAGATCTCATGTAATTTTTTATTTATCTTCTCTTTTCAACATGCCTACATATCGGCAAATCTCGCCAATACTTGAAATTCCCTCCATAACAACAGAATAATTATTGGATTTATCGGCAGTAAAGAAGCTTACGTGCACATTTCCATTATCATCTGTTTCCAGTTTGGGATTCCAATAAATAGTTGTACGCAAATCGGCTTTATCACTCATACGTACACTGTCAACATTATATTTTGGTACATAAAACTCTGCCGGTTTTTGATAACCAAGCGGAGTAACCTTCGTCATGGTTA
>Ga0209540_10000978_pt1 | contig 22930 bp, 23 predicted proteins | sample BarGraIncu01121A_FD_184501 | JGI IMG/M metagenome (GOLD analysis project Ga0209540, IMG submission 184501) | Arctic peat soil microbial communities from Barrow, Alaska - Barrow Graham LP Incubations 011-21A (SPAdes) (version 2) | ecosystem: Environmental > Terrestrial > Soil > Wetlands > Peat... | reverse complement strand
TCAAGGGTCCTCGTTTCAGCTTCATCAGTGGAGGGATTTGGAATAACGCTTCTCGAAGGTCTTGCATCAGGTTGTTTAGTAGCTGCGAGTGACATCGGGGCCCATAGGTTTGTCGACCGAGGCTCGGGCACAATTCAGTTCTTCGATGTTGGCGATAGCATCGAAATTAAATCGGTCGTGACTGAGCTTTTGAACCTATCTGACCGAGATATATCAACAAAACAGTCGCAAGGAATTGAACTTGTCAAGCGATATTGGCAATGGAAATTAGTTGCGCGCAAAACAGAAATATTGCTCAAATCAGTGGTTCCGCCACAAAGCTTACCATCGACCCCGTAAACGCTTTTAAAAGCCACCTACGTCGTTCCCTCACCGGTATCGTACTCTACTGAGCTCACAATAGCAGCCGAAATCGAATCGACCCCATCGAGCCACTCAGCAACGAAACTGTCTTCCAACTCCGCAATGGTTTCTTGGTAAAGCGTCTCGCCAGCGATCACTCGAGCACCTATTTTCCCGATTATCGCTAGTGCTACGTCAAAATTCTCCTTTTTTTCTTGTTCGAGCGCTTCTCTAATCAACTCATCCAGTGGCGATTTGTCAACAAAAGACCCTCCAACATAACTTTCAAATGATGCAAAAGCCCCAACGAGAGACGCCTGGATGAGTGCGATTAGGTCGTCTAGCTCCCCGTCACCTGTGTTGGTTTTTTTCTCCGTTATCGTCTCTATAGCGTGTAAACCTTCTAAAGATTCTTCCCGCGTGAGCTTGCCTATTTCAAAACCTTTTACAAGCTTGCAGCAAGAGATTACAACGTCTTCTTCCATCTCTATAAAGACTTTAGTCGCCGTCTCGCCCATATTTTTGTAGTCGCTTAGCTTTGCGCACTCTAGCCAATTGTTCCAACGTTCTTCAGTGAACGGTATACAGAAGTTCTTTGCGGTTTTCATTGAGTAGCCTCTGTAGTTTCTTCGGGAATCTACTTCGGGGTATAATTCGATAATATTTATAGGTTACAGACGTTTGCCGGTAGCTCTAAATAAAGCATTTAATCAATTACTTATCGATAAAGTGTGCAAAAAGCGCTGTGTATGCTTAAAGTGCAATCGTACTGGTTTATGATCTTGTTATAAATGCAACCCAAAACCAGCGGACAGAAAAACGGAGTCCATCATGCTAATGGTAGAAGCCCAAAGCGTGCATAAGATATACGAATTGAATGGGATAAAAGTCCACGCGCTCAGAAATATCAACCTTATTATTGAAAAGGGCGATATGGTGGCGATTATGGGCCCCAGTGGTTGCGGAAAGACAACCCTACTTAACTGTCTGTCAGGACTCGATGATCCAACCTCGGGCGTCGTAAAAATTGAAGGGATCCCCCTCTCCCAGATGAACGATAATGAGCTATCAGAATACCGCGCAACGAGGATGGGATTTGTATTCCAATCGTTTAACCTGCTCCCTGTGCTGACGGCAGTTGAGAATGTTGAGCTGCCACTCTTGATTGCAGGCATAAGCGAGACAGAGGCACGCGTCCAAGCGTTGCAAATGCTCGCGACCGTTGAACTTAGCGAGTGGGCACACCATAAACCATCTGAACTGAGCGGCGGTCAACAACAGCAAGTAGCGATCGCCCGGGCGCTCATCAATCGTCCGGCAATCATTTGGGCTGACGAACCAACGGGCAACTTAGATTCAACGGGCGCCGACCAGATAACTAAGCTCCTTAAACGACTCAATGCGACTAATCGACAAACATTTGTCATTGTGACTCACGATCCGGCAGTCGCAAAGACTGCCGACCGGTTGATCAATATGAAAGACGGCGCTATTCTCTCGGAATCCGCTGCGACTTCGATTTAGCTGTCCAAGAGACAGATTGAGGAACACAGATGTACTCAGGGCTTCTTCTCGGTATGGTCGTTGCGCTTCTACTGCTTGTGGTGCTGCTGGCAGTTAAGAACAAGACAATGTTCAAAGTCGGCGTGAGAAACCTTGCGCGACGTCCGAAAAATGCGGCCATTGTCATCGCCGCACTCCTCATAAGCACCGCAATCATCTCGGGGTCGCTAGTCGCAAGCGATAGCCTCAACTATGCGGTAGTAAGGGCCACATACGATGCTCTCGGCAACGTTGACGAAATTGTCACAATGAACGGTCAACCGTTCAACGTTTCCGTTTACGAAAAGCTTGCGGCGGATCCCTATGTTGCTAATTACACCAAGGGCTTATCTCCCAGCCTGTATGGGCAGGTGCCGTCAGTAGACGATGTGACCAGTGGCATTACCTCGACACAAGTAACGCTGGTCGGTTTAAACTTCAGCGCCGATGCCCAATTTGGGCAGTTCACGCTACTCAACAACACACAAACTAATGCTAGCGATCTACGCGGTGGAGAAGCCCTGATCAACAATAAGCTCGCTCAGGACCTTAATGCGCACGAAGGCGACAAACTGGCAATCTATTACGGTGGAAATGAATCCTCCTTTAAGGCTTACACGTTCGCAGTGAAGTACATTGCAAAAGATGAAGGAAAAGCCTTGTACGGATTAAACAAGAATATCTTTGTGACGCTTGACGCTGCCCAGGTCGTTTTTCAAAACGAGGGCCAAATCAACGAAATAAGAATTTCAAACCTGGGCACCGCTGAATCTGGGGTAGCAAAATCGAACGACGTTTCAGAGTTCGTGGCCAAAGCTTTGTCAGATTCGCCAGACCGATTTGACGTTAAGGCCGTCAAGCAGGATACGTTGGCCGCTTCTCAACAAGAAGGGGCCCTCTTCTCAAACTTGTTATTGGTGCTTGCGGTTCTCTCGGTAGCAGCAAGCAGCACCCTCATCGTCAACGTCTTTATCACCCTTGGCGAAGAACGTAAAAGCGAGCTGGGATTGGCCCGCGCAATAGGCATGAAGCGGAGGCATCTCGTGCTGCTGTTTTTCTTTGAGGGGACGATTGCCGCGTTGTTAGCCGCGGCGATAGGCTCTGTTCTAGGCGTGGGCATCGGAGCTGGTATACTCAGTGTGCTCAACGTGGCATTTAATGGAGAAAATCTTGTGGGAACGTCCCTTGTGCTGCACTACGATTTCTTAGATCTAGTTGCTGCCTTTCTCGTGGGCGCGCTCACAGCTATGTTAACCATAACGCTGTCGGCTTCAAAAATCAGCCGGTTGAGCATCGCAGGAGCGATTCACAATACCGAGCAATCCACGAACAAGTCGCAGAGGCCGATCGGCACCGTTCTAGCCGGGATTGCGCTGGTGGCGTGTGGCCTGGCAGCGTACGCGACGCCGAAGGATATCATTGTCGTCCATATTGTAGCCCCGATTTTGGCCATTGCTGGTATAGGTTTGATCGTTCAGCAAGCAGCCACTCGTCGATTGGCGCTGACGATGTCGGGAGCGCTTCTCACAACCTATGCGGCCTATAATGCCGTAGCTAACCCTGCTAATTTTGGCGATGTTACATCGACGGTTGTTTTTGCAGCTCTAGGAGCCCTTTTGTTGATAGGCACGCTTCTAGTAGTGCTGGCAAACGCTAGCATTTGGCTGCACGGAGTCGCCAAGTTGTTGGGAAGATTTGCAGGCGTTCAATCTTCGCTAAGGTTAGCAATCGCCTACAGTCTGCAAAAAAGATCCCAGTTCAGAATGACGGTCATCATAGTGTCAGTTGTCATCTTCCTTGTCGTTCTGACTTCGGTGACGGCAGCTGTATACCAGCCAGATATCGAAAAGCAGACAGGCGGATATGACATTCGGGTGACGACAACAACGCCTTTAGCAAACTTGACGATGTTGCAAGTACAGTCACTCACGCCCGGCCAGTCAGGCACGGCGCCGGTTGCATTGTTGAACGAGTCAGAAATCAGCTACTACGACGGACTTTTCACGACGAACGTGACCGGGATGACGATCAATGATCAGCAACCGAATTACCAAGGATCTGGGAAAGGCGCGATCTACGGAGTTGATGCGAATTTCTCCAAGCACTCGCAGTATAGCTTCCAAGACACTTTGACGGGCTTCAATTCGTCTCAGGACGTTTGGAACGCTCTTAACAATCCGCTTTATGTCGTGGTCGATTCGAACTACTTCTACGGCGCCAATGCCACTCAAGTGAAGGCAGGCGACGTCGTTTCAGTGGCGACAACAAACGGAACGGCGCGAAAGATCGTCGCGGGCGTTCTGGATGAAGTCTACCTCCACGGGATATTTATGAGCAAGCAACAAATGCTGCAGTATTTTCCCGCGATTACGGGCGACACTTTGTTTCTCATCAAATCGGAGAACGGCATGAAACCTATTGACCTAAGCTATGACCTCAAAAAGGGCTACAAAATAGCGGGCATTAACGCATTTCTGATACGTGATGAGCTACTTCAGATGATGAGACAGACCCAGTTGCTGTTTCAACTCACAGCGACCGGTCTCGGCCTCGGACTGATCATTGGAATGGCGTCGGTCGGCGTAATCACATCACGATCAGCAATTGAACGGCGCCAAGAAATCGGCATAATGCGGGCCATCGGTTTTTCCCGAGGACGCTTGGAAAAGTCGCTAATACTCGAAGTGATGTTGGCAATCACCCTAGCCGTGCTGGTCGGGCTATCGACAGGGCTCGCCGTCTCTGGCGCTATCTATATCAGCTTGAATCAATCCGTGAAAGCGCCATTTACTATACCGATAGCTCAGCTTGCCCTAGTTTTTGCGGCCGTCTATTTGGCAGCCATAATATGCACGATAATTCCAGTGAGGAACGCTTCAAAAATATCACCCGCAGAGGCTATCCGATACGTTGAATAGGCCCGGCAATGTCCTAGAAGATTGCAGTTATTGAAAGAACCGAGCACGCGACGACCAATTTCGACGAACCTCTGAGGGCAATTTGGCTTGTTTCAAAAGCTCAGGCTAAGCTCTTTTCCACTAGTGACGTCACTTTCGCTTACCGCAATCGATTTCGTCGAGTTTCCGACGGTCACATTGTACGCATTGCCGGTTTTCATGCCGTAGGACGTCCAATTTGTGGAGTAAGGCACTATAAACGTGTGAGTACCGTTTACGAAAGCGCTCTGTGTATAGTTGAAGGTCCTATTTTGGTTTGTTGTAACGTTCAGCGATACAGTTGTATTTCCGTTACCAGCGACCTTAATTTTTGTACCGTTGACGTACTCAAAGGTCTTCACATACTTTATTTCCGTTCCACCGAGCGTGCCGACTGACGTTGGAGATTCGTGGACCAAGCGATAGTGGCTGTAGCCATTCCCATCATAATACTGTAAACGAACTACTGTTGTGTTGTAGTACTCTTCGTTTGGGGCACTATACTGCTTGACTGATCCGTTTGCGTCTAGGTAGGACTGCGTCGTAAAATACTTCTCAATCCCATTCCCTGAGAGGAGCGCTATTGCCTGAAACTTACCCTGATAGTTTGCGATTTCATAATCTGTCATCACATACTTTACGTTACGGTTCTGGACGATGCTAACGGTATCGGACTCATTCTGGCTCGTGAAGAACTGCGCGGCGTCGCTGACGCCGGTTTGGAAGTTGTTCGCAACAGCAGGCCTGTGACCAAACCAAATGATCCAGTTACCGTAATCCCACCAACTAAGTACTCCATATTCTGGTATTTTGTTGGAGCTCACATTGAAGTTCGACGTTTGCGTCGTGTTATCCCTCATCCAGAGCAGCGATTCCTTCCAATCGGGTACGATCTCTTGTGAGCTCTTTGCGTAAGTTGCGGTGACATTGATGCTTGGCAAGAGCAAGACTAACACAACAAGAAAAACGCCTAGTAGTTGCGTGTATTTTATTTCACGCCCGAAGAGATGTCTGAGCGCACTGACTTCGTTAACGTTGAATAACGCACTATACGCCTTGCTAACCAGAGTGTCCATAATCCATACAATAATGAACCCAGAAAGGATAGCGACATTTGCAGACAAGAGAAACGTAAAACGCGTCTGAATAATGGTAATTGCAAAAGCAAAAACGCTCCAAACGAGCAGCAATAATGCGGCTTCGTCCTGTTTTTTATATACGCGATATCCGAGCACCACCAAGCCGATGAGGGCAACAAATAGCAGAACTTGGAAATAGCTCGCAACAGTGTTAAGCTGGAAGCCGCTTGAACCCCACAACAATGGCTGCGCCTCCGAAATAGTCTGCAAAACGCCGCTTTGCGTGAAAAATCCATACCCAGTGAACACGGTTGTGGCGAGGTCAGGCCGCAAGAGATAGAAGCCTAACAACCCGGCAATTAGCAGTACGCAAATCGTCAATGGATAAAGTGCACGACGTGAATCTCGGAGGTAATAGGCGAGGAATCCAAATAGGCCGAAAATGACGAGCAAAACAGCCAATAGAAGAGGTTGAAAAAGAGAAAGGTGCAAAGTATCGATAGTCATTCCGAAGTGGCTCGAGAGACTCACCGGAAGGAGGGTAACCAGTGATACGATGAGCATTGTCATCAAGATAGTGGTTAGATTATCGGATCGTTCATGCTTCAAGTGATAGATGCTGAACTGGACGATAGCGAAAGCCCCGATTATTCCAAGAAATAAGAATCCACCTAACCACGTCAACAGAAGCGCGGTTACAAAAACACCGGCCAATCCTGCGTAAAGCAGTGTTCTCTTGTCTTCACGCGTAAAGGCCAAACTTCTAACCTTAAAAAACGAGAGCTGGCCCTTAAGTGCTAGCATAAAAAACAACAGCAACAACGCTGGAAAGAGTACTTCCGCAGCGACGTGGTGATTGAGATTTCCCACCATTGAACGCAAGAGATTCGCTGGGATGACCGTAAGAAGCGCCGCCGCAACAATGCCTGCCTTCCAGTCGAAAACGAGCTTCGTTATGTAATACACCGGCAATATTGCCAGAGCCCCTAAGACCGCTGGAAACGTTGCCACGCCTACCTGATAATCAACGTGAAAGAGCGCCATGGCCGCCATTGCGTAAGCCGATGCTAGAAAATCATAAAGTGGCGGCCAGCCAATCCAAAAGCCGTTAGGGAAATCCACGTACGGATCGAAGGCAAGCACGTTTGGAAAATGCTGAATTGTGTATTCACCTATCCGTAGGTGGTAGTAAGGATCAAAGTCCGAAATGATTATACTGCCAGCTTGTATCGAGTTAGCGTACGGCAGTGTTATTCGCAAATAAAGAGCGACAACAAACACGACAAAAAGCATCACAGCCCTTTCTGCGTGCTTATCTCTGAACCAGCCTAAATTCGTATTTATCTCACCTCGGTCGACGACGTCTCTATTTAAACCGGGAAGACGTATCCGCTTGTTGCCGTGCGCGTTTGACACCCCGAAAGGCGTGCAAACACATATTCTAGAGCATCACGTATTATTTATAGTGTGTGGATATTCCGTTCTCAATAAAGTGCCCAAGCTAAACGCTAGAAATCCCGTTGCGCCCATAACGTAAGCTGCGATGTGATGTTCGATGTTGAAAAGTCGAGCTAAGAAAAAGGAAATACGCCAAGAAAAGGATGTCACGCACGTTATCGACCTAGCAGACGATAAGTTCAAACACGGGAAATTCGGTGAAGCTATCAATCATTACGATGCCGTTCTCAAGCAGGTACCGGACAACTTTAGAGCACTTCACAACAAAGGGTTGGCACTTTTTGCTCTTAACAAATTCGAAAAAGCAATTGAGTGTTACGACCAAGCTCTTAAAATCAGACCTAACGCGTTGCACGTCAAGCTCAACAAAGCCATATCGTTGAACAGCAAAAGCGACTTTGGCGAGGCTAAACGTCTACTGGATCAAATCATAACACTTAATCCCACAAACAAGGAGGCGCTTAACGCCCGGGCCTTATCTGAATTCAACCTCGGCCTAGATACCGAAGGGATTCAGGACCTAAAGAAGGCTATAGAGATTGACCCTTGTTACACGATGGCGTGGAACAACCTCGGATGTTTTTATCTTGGCCTCGGAGAACTGGAAGATGCTATAGAATGTTTTGATCAGACTCTTACCGTCGACACAAAAAACTACGACGCGTTTTTACTTAAGGACATGGCTTTAGAACGACGGGAGAAACAAGAAAAGCGTCGCTAGTCAGGTAAAGGGCATAGACACAATCAAATGAAGTTTGAGGATTTAAATGCGCAAGCGCGAGTTTGACAATCTGGCTTTGCCAGCACCTGATCGAGACTTAATAGAGGATTTCCTCAAAGCTGTCCAAGAGTGGGCACCAACGAGTTTAAAGTCGATCATACTCTACGGTTCAGTAGCAAAAAGCATTTTTCCGGAAGAGTACGATATTGACGTCGTATTACTTTTTTCGAGTGATTTCGACCATACGCAATTCTATTCAGACATCTACCGCATAGTAAGGACGCTCCAACCTCACCGTGAAATGCACATCGTGTTAGAATGGGAGGGTGAGATAGAACCCGCTTATCGGGAGCTAATTGAAGGAGAAGGGATCGCCCTTTACCCGTAAGAGCTGATCTTTCCTACATCAAAGGATGCACAACTTTATCCTTATTTGTTAAGAGCTCGTCAACGGTCGGCGATTGCCTCATAGCATTGCCAATCGCAAGCTTCGTCGCTTCGTAGTTGTACTCAAACAGCTTCTTTTTGTCTGAAGCATTTCCGTTAATATAGACTGACGCGATTATCATCAACTCGTTCTCAACAGCGGCTGGAATTACTCTTTCCTGAACACTATCGAGAACTGCCTTAGCTATTGCCGCTTGGACGGGCCCGAACATGAGCTCGGCTTGCGCTTCACCCTTTATGGTCACTTTATTTACCATTAGCGTCGCAGGCTTAACAGCGTAGTTTGGCGCCAGTATCGCGAGCAGGGCTGTATGTCCCATTCTCGGCGTTGCAAGCGCCGTTAGGAAAGCCGTCTCGAACGCTCCTCCTTTTTGACCAATCGCAATGTCAATATGCGCTAGTTCCGGCATTTCACCAACCAATGCCTCGCCAATTCGTGTCCTAAATTCCGGGGCCTTTTCAATGATCTTTTCTGCCATTTTTAGTCCTCTTTCAGGCGTTAGGTCCTAAACTTATATTATTTTTCCGCGTTCACTTAACGCCATCGGCCTACATTATTCGAAAGATCCGAGGTCTACCGTTGTGCAGCAGCTTAAGGCTTTATGGTAGTAACGTGAGAGTAAGATTATGAACATCGTTGTAGGCTACGAGAGTTATCATGGCAACACGCGGACTATGGCGTATGCAATAGAACGCGGAGCTCGAGAGGCGGGAGCAGAGACGGTTATTAGAAATATAAGACAAATCAAGCCATTTGACGTCAAAAAAGCGGACGTCTTTATCATCGCCACGCCAACTTATCATGAAAAACCGCCGTCTAGCGTGCGCTATTTCATGAAGAATTTTGACAATTTCGATTTCAGCAACAAAACAGCCTTCGTTTTAGGTTCGTATGAACTTCTCGGTGAAGCCATAGACCAGACAATTGACTTCTTTCACTCGAAAGGTGCAACTGTTTTAGTCCCGCCAATCAGAGTCAAGGGGAAGCCGTCTAAAGCTGATCTCGAATCGTGCCAGAAGAAAGGAGCAGAAATAGCAACGCCATAGGGCAGATAGCTCGGCCTAAGCGGCTCCTAGTGTGCGATATGCTAACTTAGTATGAAATCAGTATATGCGATGGTCGACAAGAGACAAGAACGCACGACGCGTGAAGCAACTCTTCAAAGCGCAGATGCTATGCATCCAGAAGAGGAGTCGTGGCTATATCAGGGCAATTTCTTGGCCGTCAGCAAAAACTCGCGGTTTGCGAATTATAGCGTCAAGGTGCACGCCAGCGACAACGTTTCCACCAATAGTACTATTGTCGCCTAACGCAATGTGAGCCGTTCCCCTAACCTTCTCATCCTCCAAAACAACGCCGATTATTCGCGCTCGCGGATTTGTTCCAATTCCAAGCTCTGCAATATTCCTCGCTTCGTCCCCGAGCGGGTTAATAATCTTAAGAACCTCGTTCGCCCGGTCGCCTTGTACGTCAACAGCGACGCCTTGTTCAACCCGAATTTTCATTGGGTGTTTCAAAAGCTCGAGCCCAGCCATTGAGCCATCGATCACAACGGTACCTTTGCAGTTTTCCGGAGCCGTATAGATCTCCCCTGCTGGCAGATTGGTACTACACCCTTTTTCCTTACAACACCCTACATCAAGGTTCCACTTTGAGTCATTCACATCAAAACAGATGTCAGTTCCGAGCTCTGATGTGAGCCTGATCTGCGACGCGCCCTTGAAGGTTTCTGCAAGACGGCGGGTGTGCTCTATCACGTCTTGAGGATTGGCAGTCAACCCCCCCTCAATCATCATTCGCTCCGTAACGCCGGGCATGCTTGCAGTTCGCACACCAGCATCATTCGCCTGTTTTCGTGCGCTCGTATGCGTTAGTGACATAGTTGTAGGGGCAATGACAACGTCAACGCTGCGCATCGCTTCCGCGACAGCTCGTGGAGGCTCTTCCCCGTGGCGGGACCTAGGCGGCATTGTCATCATAATTGCATCGCAGTTCATCTCACGTGCCGTGTCGTATAACGACTTGGCAATTTTAAGCCGCAACGTATCTGTGACAATGAGCACGGTCTCGGTTTGTTTCAAACCGAGATACGTGTGCAAAATGGTCCACGAGCTTCGATATCCACTAATAGTGCCCACTTCCTTCGGAGTCCTTGAAGTGCTCTACCCTTATATAACTATTTTATTTCATTTAGTAAAACGAGGCCCAGCAAACGTTGACAGTTCGCGAGCACCCCATAGGTGATTTCGTTTACAAAACATTAAACTAGAAGCACTGCGATTACTACGTGTTTCCATGCGGCAAAGTGAGGTAGGAGCAGCCAACACGGTGCAGATTGAACGTATCAATGATCTGTGGGCGTATGTGCTTCCGGATGATAAGCTCGTGACGGGCAGCAGCTATGGAAACAAGAAATGCTTCGCAAATTCGAAGGCGACAGGGGCTATTGAGAACTTATTTTCGCTGGACCTCGGCAGAAACGTCATTGGCTCAACGCTCATCCGCTACTATGACGCAGAATCTGGCATTTTGCTCGAACAGACAGGGTCTGGAGATTTCATAATTCATCCTGCTTATCAAAAGCACAAGTTCAAACTCGCTCGCGGCCTGCGCATTTCAGAAATTTTTTATGTGCCTAATGCCCCGCAGGACAATCTCGATAAGTGTCCGGCAGCCTATTTGGGACTAAAGATAGTCAATAAAACGTCTGAAGTTCAGAAAATAGCGGTCGTTGCGTACTCTGACCTACGTCCAACATACCTCGCGACAACACCTGACGCGGAAGTTCGTTTTGCCTACAAGAACAAGGTTATTATAGCCAGCAATCGAAGCAATGAGCAGTGGACAAGGTTTTTTGGAACGACAGCCGAAAACGCTGTCTGCTCCTATACAACTGATATTTCGGCAGTTAACGACAACTTCAACGTCACTCCGCGTTTGGTTTCCTCCTGTGGGAAATACATCGGAATCGATTTTTCGGCAGAGCACTGTACAGTGCAATACGTTCCGCTAACAACCGAATCATCGACAACGGATTCAGCAGCACGAAGCACTGAAGATCGCACGATCATAGGAAGGATCCAAGTAGATATTGAGGTGCCTGTTGGCGGGGAAAAACAGTTCACCTTCATTGTCGGCTTCTCACCCACGAGCGGTGAAGATGCCCTGCAAACATTTGAACTATTAGAAGATTACGAACAGGCCTATAAACTGACTATCAACAATTTCGTTCACGAAACAAGCTATTCTGTAGTAACAACGCCGGATCAGGTCATAAATAGAGGGGTGCAGTGGGCTAAGGCAAATATGGCTCGTGTGAAAGCAGAGTACCCCCAAGGCTGGGGGTTTACCAATGATCCGAGCCTGTCGAGCAATATCGTCGCCCGGGACACCGCATGGTTCTCATTTGGGTGCGACTATGTAGCTCCCGAATTTTCCAAACAGGCTTTAAAAGTCTTCAAACGACTGCAGTCGGCAGACGGACTCATCGCCGAATACTATAATGGCGTAACGGGAGACGTGGACGACTATCAGCTTAACATTAACGACGATACGCCGCTTTATATCCTTGCCGTCGCTCATACGTTCCAGATAAGCGATGATCGTGTTTTTCTCGAAGAGATGTACCCTTCTGTCACAAAAGCTGCAGATTATATCATCTCTCAAAAGGACGAACGCGGGCTCATTTTTTGTCGATCGGATGGGGTGGGTGTTTATGGCATATGTGGCTGGCGCAACATCATTCCAAACTATGCGATTAACGGAGCGGTAACCGAAGTCAATGCTGAATGCTTCGCCGCTTTGCGAGCCGTTGCACTCTTAGCCGACTTCATGGGAGCTGATGAGAGAGCGGCTTATTTTAGAGCAGAAGCAACGAAACTAAAGAACGCGATCAACAAGCACTTGATTAACCCTAAGAGCGGCCTCTACTATCTTAACGTTGATTTAAATGGCAATGAGCACCCCGACGTCACATGCGATCAGATATTCCCAGTGATCTTTAATGTAGCCACACCGGCGACGTCGCACCTCATCATTGACCGGCTTAATCGTCCTGATTTCTTGACGACAGCAGGTCTGAGGACCGTGCCGCGAACGGCTCTGAACTACCATCCCGAACGCGGATGGGGTTTGACGGGCGGGATCTGGCCTGATGTCGCATTCATGTTTGCTTATTCGTGCTCGACGCATCAGCCCGATGTCATGATAAACATTATGCGTGGAACGTTTCGCCAGTACGAACTAGACCCGATGAACCAAAACACCGTTCCGGGACAGTTCTCGGAGTGGTATCACGGTGAGTCTCTCGTTAACAACGGAATGAAACTATCGCCGTGGTTTCCACCGAAATACTTGTGGACCGCCGTAGAAGGGGTGTGCGGCATAAGCCTGCACCGCGGGCTACATATCAACCCCAACCTTCCGCTCATATGGAAATGGGTGAGCCTCTCAAATATGCCATATCACGGGAGTGCAGTTACCTACTTTGCCTGCTGGGTCAAAGGGCGCTTAAACATATTCGCAAACTACCCGTTCAGCACAAGTTTAAAAAACGCTCAAACTGAACTCGATGATGACATTTCAGCGTTAATTCACGAGAGACTCGAAGAAATTCACCTCGTCGCGCTCGCGACACCGAGCCACGTCGTCATCTGTATTGGCAATATGACTGCTAGTTCTACTTCGTTCACCTTCAGCGTGAGCGAGATCACCGAAACCTATATGACGCCTGGTCGCTACCGAGTAAGGGTGTTCCACAGCGAGATTGACGACTGGTATGATCAGGGAGTGCGAGAGAACAGCAACATTCATGGTTTTTCCGTTGGACTCGAAGTCGGCGGTTTTAAGTTGATTGAGTTGACAAAACAAGTCACCTAGCGCCAACAGCTTCAATAGACTTTAGCCACTTTTGAAGTGTATCTCGTTCAGCAACCGCTGTACTATCCAGTGTGAGCGGAGTTACAGAAACAAATCCGTTGTTGAGCGCGTAGACATCGCTGTCAGTCTGTTGGCTCTTTTTTAAGTCGCTCCCGATCCAAAAATAAGCGTTACCGCGCGGGTCGAGTCGTTCTATAATCCTAATGTCAAACACGTTTCTTTGGAGTCTCGTTACTTTATATCGCGCGTCATTCACATCCATCGGAACGTTTACGTTCAGCACATCTACCTTCTCAGGCATCCCATAGTTAAGGACGTGCGAGGCCAGTACCCTTGCAACATTGGCTGCTAAGTCAAAATCTACTTTTATCCGTGATTCAAAAACGTGGGCATGATGTGCCTGTAATGAGATAGCCAATGAAGGAATGTCCTGGCTTGCTCCGGTAAGCGCCGCACCTAAAGTCCCAGAGGTCATAACAGACTCTGTACTGAGGTTCTCCCCGACATTGATACCTGACACCAGTAAATCCGGTTTTTTCTTGAGGATTGCGTATTCAGCAATGAGTACCGCGTCTGTAGGGGTTCCCGCGACCGCATACGCTTCGTGCCCCTCAACTCTAGCGCCTGAAACCCGTATAGGCTCAAAAAGCGATAGTGATCGACCTACGCCACTTTTTTGAACTGAGGGCGCGACAATAACGAGTCTGCCCAGGTCTTTCAACGCGTTGGCTAACGCGATTAAGCCATAGGAACGTATGCCATCGTCGTTCGTTATCAGAATCGTTTTTTCTTGTGTCATAGAACTCCATAAGGGTTACGAACGTTTGTCGATCAAGTGCTAAGAATTGGCCAACAGTCCTCTTGCCTCAAAACGTCAGCTTATCGGTTTTTGTACCAAATGTTACAAGCGCCCTCTGCTGACACCATGCACGGCCCCACCGCTTTGTGAGGGACGCAGACCTTCGCAAAGAGCCTACAATCAGTTGGCACTTTGAGGCCCTGCAAGACAAGATTACAGATACACCCGGTTTTCACTTCTTTGCTTGTGTAATCGAGAGCGTAACGACGTTGAGCGTCGTGAAGCTCAAACTCATGCTTTATCGCGTAGCCTGAATTAGGGATAACCGGGAAACCCCGCCATTCGAGATCGACGACGTCGAATGTACGTCGCATCAGCGCTTGCGCTTTCACGTTTCCCTCGTAATGGACGACACGAGGATAGGCGTTTTCAACTTTGTGCTCGCCATTTGCAATCTGCTTCACGATAAGATAGAGCCCGTAGAGCACGTCATTGGGCTCAAATCCCGCAACGACCTGAGGAACAGGGAATTCTTCAAACGGCCGCAATCCGATAATGGTGCAAACGTGTCCTGGTAGCAAGAAACCGTCTATTTGCGCCTTGGACTCGCTCACGCGCTCCAGCAGCCAGCGCATCGCGGGAGGAATGAGTCGATGGGAGCACATTATTGAAAAATTACTCGGCAACTGCTGCAAGAGCGCCACTGACGTCGTAGGGGCCGTGGTTTCGAAGCCTACGCCGACAAAGACCACGTCATCGCTCGTCTTTTTTGCGAGCTCTATCGCGTGCGTAATGCTGCCGACGATGTGCACGTCGCCACCTGAATCCGAAAGCGAACCTTCGGTCCCAGGAACACGCATCAGATCTCCGTACGTTGCAACTGTTATTCCGTCCTTGGCTAAGTTGATAGCCGCGTCGATTTCGCCTTGGGGGGTGATACAAACGGGGCAACCCGGGCCCATCACCACTTTCAAGTTGTCAGGCAATAAAGATCGTACGCCAAACCGCGTGATCGATGCTTCATGCGTGCCGCAAACGTGCATTATTTTGATTTCTTGACCGTGTTTGCGGACGAGCTCAGCGATTTTTTTGGAAAGCGCAGTCGCTGTTTCGTGGCTCCGGTAATCAACGTTCAACGTCCCACCTCCGTAAATAAACGCCGCTGAGGTATTCGCTCAGAACGGCCTCATTACTTGATACTATCAAGTATAAACGTGAACCATATTAGAAATATTTAGCTACAAAAAAGCTCGTCGTGCTTGGAGATAGACACCAATGACTAAAAGCAGCAGCTGCAAACACGATTAGTGAGCGCTGGAGGCGCGAGCCGCCGTTTTTTACCTACATAAAGCTGGATTCCATACGTGTGCTTGGATGAGCGCAGCCGAGCTTAAGCTTTGATCTGCGCAGCAGAGAATCCTTTACCTGCAAGGATTTCTTTTACTCTGTCTTTGTGATTCCCCTGCAATTCAATGAGACCGTCTTTCACAGTCCCTCCACATGCAAGTCTTGCTTTGAGGTAGCTCGTGAGCTCGCCGAGATCTATTTCGTGGGGATCGATTCCCTCGATCAAGGTGACCTCCTTTCCGTAGCGTCTTCTGTTCACTTTTACTACAATCCTTTGTTGTTCCTTGGCTACTTCTTCACAGATGCACAACTCGCTAGGGAGTCCGCAAACGGTACACATTCCAGAGCTCATGCCTTTTTGGAAACCTCCGATTTCTCGGTATGTAGTTGTTTATGGCGCCTGATTATATAAACATTAGAGTTCTGTTACGGCTTTTTTCGGCTTCCTGCCACCGAAACTACGCGAATTGGGGTGCGTCATGAAAGAAAAGCAAAACAAAAGGCGCCCTCATGGGGTAATTCTTAACGCGCACTGCGGGATTAACTCGCCAGAGACCATTGAACCGTGAGGTGCAGCATCCGTTTCCACTTACAAATACTTTTTTCGCCTATCGCGCGTTATATAAATATTATGCACGAATTGCCCAAAGACCAGGCCATTGAGTTTATCAAAACGAAAAAATATGGGAACCTCGCTCTGTGCGGTAAAAACCAACCTTACTGCATTCCTATCGCTTACACCCACACCGACGCCGCGCTGCTCTTCTATCAGAGCTCGCGTGGACGTGCTCTGGAGTATCTTGAGGCGAACCAAAGGGCTTGCTTCGAGATTCACGATATTAAAGGCTTCAGAGACTGGAAATCGGTTATCATTGAGGGTTGGATCTGTAGAGTCACCGATCCTGCAGAGCTGAGAGACGCTTTACGGACGATTGAGCAGAACATCAATCTAATAGAAGGGTCATATGAGGACGCTGCGCGAGCAATAACAAGCGGAAAGGCAGGCGGCGTCTACAAGATCCTGATAGAAAAACTCAGTGCGGTTCAATCCTGATGATGATCGTCGCTACTTGCAGCAATCAACGTCGCTATTAGAATGGTAGGTGGTATGATGAACAACAGTCGACTCAACTGGAAAATTGGGGGAGAGGCAGGATACGGCATATTGACCGTCGGCGAGATCTTCTCGAAGGCATTCGTCAAAGGTGGTTACCACGTTGTTGCGTTCCCAGAATATCCTTCACTAATCCGCGGGGGGCACAACACGTTTCAAGTGAGGATCGATGCGCAACGTATTAGGGCTCCGATCCAGCCGGTAGATATCCTCGTCGCACTCAACGCCGAGACGATAGAACTGGATTTAAACGACCTCATCCCGGGGGGCGTGCTTCTCTACGATATGAAGAGCTCCAACGTCGCCCCGACGCGTGAAGATATTACCTTGTGCGATGTGCCGCTCACGCAGCTGGTGACTGACTTGCACCTGCCCAAGGTAGCGGTAAATATGGCCGCAATGGGGGCCTCAGTCGGCCTGATCGGGTACGAGCTTGCGCTGCTAAATGCTGCCATCCAAGATGCGTTTGAAGGAAAAGGCGAAAGTATCGTAGAGCAAAACGTGAGCGCGGCACGAGCGGGGTACGATTACGTGATGCGTGCGTATCCAGAACCGTACAAAGGCGGACTAGTGCCCACGGCAGACCCGCGCAGAATGACTTTAACCGGAAACGACGCTATCTGCATGGGCGCGTTCAAAGCCGGGATGAAGTTTATTGCAATTTACCCGATGACGCCGACACATAACGTCATGACATATATCGCCGCTCACGCACGAGAGTACGGCGTCGCGATGGTGCAACCTGAGGACGAAATCGCCGGGATCAACATGGCTATCGGAGCAAGCTTCGCCGGCGCTCGGTCTATGGTAGCAACGTCCGGGGGGGGCTTTTCGTTGATGGTCGAGGGTCTTGGACTCGCAGGGGCAACCGAGAACCCGCTTGTGGTCGTTGAAGGCCAGCGCCCTGGCCCTTCCACGGGACTTGCGACTCGCACGGCCCAGGCCGACTTGCGGTTTTGCCTCCACGCATCTCAGGGAGATTTCTTTAGGGTGGTGCTCGCCCCGGGGGACCCAGAAGAGTGTTTCTTCGAGACATTCAGGGCGTTCAATCTCGCTGATGCCCTCCAAACGCCGGTGCTCGTTCTCACTGACAAGCATCTGGGGACCTCATTTTTTACTTCAGAACCTTTTGAGACAGATGGGCTCAACGTCGATCGCGGCTTGCTGCTTGCAGCGGGAGAGGTACCTGCTGACTTTAGCCGATATAAAGCGACCCCTACCGGCGTGTCAGCGCGGACGGTCCCGGGAGTTGAGGGCGGTATATTCAACTCAAACAGCGACGAACACGACGAGCGCGGCTACTTTTCTGAAGATGCCCCAGTAGTCGCAAAGTTAGTCGACAAGCGCTGCAGGAAACTCTTCACGGCAGCCGCGCTCCTCGAGGGGATCAAGTACCACGGCAACGACTCGTCGGGCACGGTGCTGGTTGGCTGGGGGTCGACGAAAGGCGCGATCCTTGATGCTATGGATTACCTTCGAGCCAACGACGATGTTGATCTCGGGTTCTTGCAGGTGCTTTTTATGAGTCCTTTCCCCTCACAACTCGTCAAAGAGCGCCTTGAGGGGAGACGAGTCGTGCTGATCGAAAACAACCGGGGCGCGCAGCTCGGCAGTCTCATCAAAGAGCACGCGCAGATCAGGCCCGATCATACCATTTTGCGTTATGACGGGAGGGCGTTTAACGCCGATGAACTCTACGAGCGCATCAAGGAGGTGCTCTGACATGGGAGACGTGCATCGCTACGACGTGCCCAGTACGTGGCCGACCTGGTGTCCCGGGTGTGGGAACTTCGGCATTTGGAACGCAATGAAAAACGCCTACGCAAATATGGACCTTGCGCCGCACAAGACAGCGATAGTGTGCGGCATCGGGTGCTCGGGAAACCTCAGCTACTGGATCAACACGTACGTGCTTCACAGTCTGCACGGGAGGTCGATTCCCGTTGCACAGGGAGTAAAACTCGCTAACAGCGACTTGACGGTGATCGTGCACGCCGGAGATGGTGACACGTACGGTGAGGGGTTGGGGCACCTTTTGCACGCTGCTCGACGAAACATCGACATCACCGTGTTCGTCCACGACAACCAGGTGTACGGCCTCACGACCGGCCAGCCGTCACCGACGAGCTTCAGGGGCACCAAATGGAAGGTCGCCCCTGAAGGCATCTTCGCGTCCCCTGTCGCGCCCTTACCCCTTGCGCTTATTGCCGGAGCGACCTTTATCGGACGCGGATTCAGCGGCGAGAACAAGCACCTAATCGAACTGATGGCAAAAGCAATCAGACACAAGGGGTTCTCGCTCGTCGACATTGGCCAGCCGTGTGTCACGTTTAACCACGTCAACACGTGGAAGTGGTGGAACGACCACGTTTACACGCTTGACGAGACCGGGCACGATCGCTTCGATTACGAGCTTGCCCTAAAAAAGGCGCAGGAAGCGGGCGACAAAATACCCATCGGGGTGCTGTACGAGGCCGAAAAGCCAACGTTCGATGATGCGTACCGTTCCTTAAACGCTGAAACCCTTGCCCACGCCCCGATAGACAACGTCGACGTCAACAAGCTCATGGAGCGACACCTTTAGGGGCGCGCGTGGAACCAGCCGCCGGCTTGCGAAAGATCATGACATACTCGTGCTTGAAGATGTAAAAGCCGCCCACGAGCGCGCGATACTTCCACAGGTTACTGTTCTTGCCCTTACCCCGCTCGTTGTTGAGGATCTCCTTGACGTTAATCGCCTTGAGGACAAAGCCGACGTCGGAGCAGCGCTGCATGCACATAAACCCGAGCGGGACGAGCCGCGAATTAACGTACTTGTCGCCGATCACGAGCGCCATAAAGCCAGCGGGTTTGAGCAAGTCAAACGCGTGCCGCGCGACCAGACCGATCTTGTCCAGAAAGACCCCCTCTGATGTGACGAGCGATAGGTCACCGTCGCGCTCGCTGAACCTTATGATGTCGTGATAGGGCGGATGGAGGATGACGCAGTCGGCCACGACGGCACCCCATTCCGTAAGCGTGGCGCTCACGCGCTTGGCAGTAATTTCCAGTGTGGAATCACCTACAAGCACGTCGACGTGGACGTTGTACTGGTTTTCAGCACTATTTATGCGCTCCAGCGAGCGTTCGGCCACCACGGGGTCGATCTCAACGCCGAGTCCGCTGCGGCCGAGGCGCTTGCACTCGATGAGCGTGGTGCCCATGCCACTGAAGAGGTCGACCACAGTGTCGCCGCGCTTCGTAAAACGTGTCAAAACCTGGTGCGGGATCTGCGGGATAAAGTTGCCCCAATAGTCTCCAACGTGCGGTCCGGTCTTATCGCGTGGGCCGAGCAGCCACAATGAATCGAGGATGACGTCGTCGTAGTCCTTCCAGCGGCTCAGATCAATGTCGGAAAACTCGGTTGACTTGTGGTTGCCTTGCATGGACGCGTTCCACTCGGCAGATGTGCAGAAAACGGCTGTTCTCGCAGTTGCTTCAATAAATGGGAGAGGGACCGAACGATAAACTTATCTGTTTGGCTATCGACGTGAAAAATAGGGCCTGTGGTCTAGTTGGTTATGACGTCGCCTTCACACGGCGGAGGTCGGGCGTTCGAATCGCCCCGGGCCCATTTACCTTGGGCCTCTTTGTTGTTTTTGTGAAGGCAATCGCCTTCATTTAAAAGAAGAAATGATTTTAACTCGTTGATCTGTGATTCAAGCGCTTGTAAGCGTCGGTCATAGTCCGTTTCAGCATCCGGTTTTACAACTTTCTGACTGGGTTGTAAAACCATGTTATTGTCTAGCACATGATGATTGGTAACAAGCAGAAACGCTCGTTTCCCATCGCGTTCAGTTTCAAAGACGTCTGCTATCTCACCGATAGTATCAGCAAGATGTGGGGGTAGCCGAATTTGCGGATAAATCTTGCCTTTTTTAGCTGAAAGCCGACCTATTTTAGACTTTCCTACAAAACGCATTCGTTCACCAAAACGTGCTATAACATACCTTAATAATTAAGCATTATTACTCGATGCTGCAAACAGAGCAGGGTATACCTCTGGTCTGCGGTGACAAAGAATCGATTCAAAAGCAACTCGAACTCGTGAAGCTACGATTACCTGCGCCTAAGGTAGGTTTTTGGGCGCGACTTTTTGGCGGAGGGAGAAAGAAAGAGGAGTAATTACAGCTGCACGACTTATACGATTCAAGCATAAGTCGGTATTAACATTGTTGTGAACTCAAGGATGTTGTCCCACTGTGTGATGCTACTCCTCCCTGTAGTTGGAGTTTGGAACAATCCAAGGTTGTACCAATGCCGATAGGTCTGCGCATAATAACCTGTGGCATTATAATACTGACTTGCAAATGAGGCGCTTCTCGAATTGGTTTCATTAAGCAAGCGGTAATCGCTCTTATCAGCAGTGTTGAGGTAGTTCGTGGCGTCCGTTGTTGTCGGAAAGGCGATCCATGTAGTATTTTCGGGGAAGGTAGGATTATCCGAAAAGAAGGTTTCAAGGGTTACGCTATTTGCGTTATGCCAAATAACGTTAAACGTCGGAAGCGCACCTGATACAACCCTATGATTCTGAGCTTGTTTAAACTCATTAACGAGTTTTTCAAGCGCCGGATTATGTGCTGACGGTGTTGGCGACGTTGTGGGATAGTCTAATCTAATGTTTCCCACTAGAGGTATACCCAAATTGAGTAGACCGATTACCACACTAATGACACAGAAGATGCCAAACGCGACAAGAACTACGATTCCCGCACGCCGTATCCATAGTTCTTGGATTTCTTTGCTCATTTTTCGCCTTATTCAATGTGAGAAAAATAAATCAAAAACGTAACACAACGGTGATAGCTTAAGTGTTATCGTTTTGGTTGCGAGATTTTGATTATTATTCGGAGGAGCGTCTTGTGCAAGGCACTTTTCATGCTGTAACTCCATGAAGTTTAGTGATAATTCTCAACGGAAGCCGTCAATCAAATGAAATCGAAAAAAGAAATAAAGAGGGAGGAGATAAGGAATAGGTTATAGGAACACTCTATGCAATTATCCCAAAACAACCTCGCGGTTAAATCTTAGGTTAGATACAAATAAAAAATATACGCTATGCTTAAAGCTGCGATAATTGCCATTATGATTACAAGATCCCTGTCTGTCTTCTTGTCCTGCGGCGTTGGTATCCCCTTTTGTCTTAAAAGTGGGAAATAACCTTTAGGTTCAGTATAAACCAGCTTAATCGGCTTTCCACAGTTCTCGCAGAATTTACTTTCAGGAGTAAGGTGCGCACCACAGTTTTTACAATAGTTAGTAGCCATTGTTTAACAATCCACGTTAATTAATCACGTGTGCAAGTCCGAAGGTTGGCTTAACCATTCCTATTCTTTTTTCTAAACCGGGCGGCCCGATGTTAGTATGTGCCGAATGCAGCGTTTGGCCTGCTGGTAGCGCCGTTCTTTTTTATTCTTACTCTGCTAATTTTGATTTAGGTAGGTTTATACCCGTTTAGGTAGCCTAGTATGCGCGAAGCTGTTGCACAATCCGAGATTAGCGAGTGCAATGAAAGAAAAAGAGGGCACAAGGGGCGCGCGCTTGTTACAGGCTGAAAAGGGTGTCACTTCCTAGCCTTGAATGAAAATTGACACAGAGGGTCTCCTGCGGCCACCGTCTTGACGATTTCCAGTGTGACATCAGGACTGATGGTGTTGGCCGCAGCCTCTACAAAAGCCATCATTGCTTCGCAGAGCTCTCTGTTTGTGCCTTCCAAGCCATAAGGGCACTTGGAACCCGTGACAGTTACTTCTTCTTCATTTAGCTTGACTTCGTTCTCCACACCGAACACCTTCATGGCTTGTGGCAAGAATGTTCCAACAGACTTGAAGTCTTTGCCTGGACACATAGGTTTCAGCGATTCACCCAGTGCTGCACCATCTTTACTCATGACTTGTCTCAGCACGTCGCGACCGGCTGCACCAAACTTCTTATCAACCGCTTTCGCTATAGACCCAGCATGTCCGAATAGGCCTGAGGTAGCCATAGCGAATCTTTGTTCAAGTGAAGACTCCATTCAACTCCTCCCTGTCACCTATTGATAACGGAGCCGCTATATATACTTATAAACGAAATTGTGGCAACTGGTTCCACGGTCACGTCCATGTCAATAAATATCCTTACTAATTCAGCTATTAAGAGACCCGCACCTACTGCGATTAGACTAACGGGGAGGGAATACTTCGAGTGGGGGTTTATCTGTCGTTTATATCGTTTCATGCTACTCT
>Ga0209540_10000976_pt1 | contig 22936 bp, 27 predicted proteins | sample BarGraIncu01121A_FD_184501 | JGI IMG/M metagenome (GOLD analysis project Ga0209540, IMG submission 184501) | Arctic peat soil microbial communities from Barrow, Alaska - Barrow Graham LP Incubations 011-21A (SPAdes) (version 2) | ecosystem: Environmental > Terrestrial > Soil > Wetlands > Peat... | reverse complement strand
TTTTACTCCAAAACCTCAAATAAATATTAGTTTTATAAAATTTACCCTAAAACCGGATATTAATATTGATTCCAGTATTTATCAACAATTCCGAGATTTTGTTATTTTTGGCTTTAATCAATGGAAGACTGATATTTTTAATGCCTACAAAAAAGTTTTTTCCTATCAACAATTTAAATTAATCAATAAAAAACTTAAAATTAATCAATTAAAACCTAGTCAATTAACTCTTAATCAATGGGAAGATTTTTTTGATATTTTTCAAAAATTTGTCCCATCTTCCAAAAAAGATATAGTTTTGGATTTTGAAAATAAATATTTAAAGAAAATTCGTGTCCAAAAATAAGTTAAAATATAAACCAATGTTGAAAAAAATTCTTATTACCATTCTTATTGCAATTCTTGCTGTCATTATTTTCTTTAGTATTTTTACTTTTATAAAATATAAACAGGTTGTTGTTAAAGTAAACAAAGATTCTAGTAATTTAGTTACTCCAACCCCAACTCCAGATCCAAATGAGCCTTTTGCTATCTTATTAATGGGTTATGGTGGTGGTGTTCATGAAGGTGGAACTCTTACTGATTCTATTATTGTGGCTCAGATTATTCCAAAAGAAAAAAAGATTAAATTAATTTCTATCCCTCGAGATTTATGGGTTCCAATTCCAGTTGCAGTTGGTGAAACCAAAATGCTTAAAGTCAACGAAGCTAATTCTATTGGTCTAGATGATAAAAAATATCCTAATAAAGAAACTCAATATACTGGCGATGCTGGTGGTGGTCAAATGGCTAAAGCTGTTTTGGCTCAAATTTTAAACATTAGAATTGACAATTTTGTGACTATTAATTTTGCCGGTTTTCTTAAAACTATCAATACTCTTGGTGGAATTGATGTTAATGTTCAAAGAACTTTTGACGATTACCTTTATCCAATTGAAGAAAATATAACTGATCCTTGTGGTAAATCAGATGAAGAAATTGCCTCTCTTACCGCTACTATGTCTGGAACTAAACTCGAAGAACAATTTACTTGTCGTTATGAACATCTTCATTTTAATAAGGGTTTACAACATATGGATGCAGCCACCGCTTTAAAGTTTGTTCGTTCCCGTCATTCAACTGAAGATGGTGGAGACTTCAATCGTTCTGCTCGTCAAAAATTAGTTATTGAAGCAGTTAAGAAAAAAGTAATTTCCATTAACTTTATTCCTAAGATAATTCCTTTTATTAACAGTCTTGCTGGCAATTTAACCACCGATATTGATTTAGATAAAATGCAAAAATTAATTAGTCGATCCAGTGATTTTCAAACTTACCAAATCGAATCTTTTCCAATTACTAATGACAACCTTTTAAAGGATAGTAGAAGTAGTATTGGTCAAGCCATTCTTATCCCTAGAATAGGGGATGGTAATTGGCAAGATATTCAAAATTTCGTCGCTCAACCTATCGCCACTGTCTCTTCAAAATTAAACTAAATTACCAACTTTTTAAAAACTAATTCCACCCACTTTCAAAAAACGGAATCTTATTTTTGTAATTTTCTATTGCTTCTTCAATATAAGGTAGTAAATTATCTGGCAAATTATCCAAAGAAAACCATTTTAATTCATCACATTTATCTGGTTCTCCAATTTCTATTTCACCATCCCATTTTTCTGCCACAAAGAAAAAATCTATATATTCTTGATCTGATTGTCTATCAATAACAGTTGCTGGAATTAAATCTTCTTTTTTAATTTTAATTTTAGCCTCTTCAAAAGCCTCTCGAATCATTGCTGTACTTACTGTTTCATTTCCATCAAGATGGCCTGAAATTAAACTATATTTTCCATCCATCCACCCAGTATTAAATCTTCTTGATAGTAAAACTTTATTATCTTTTATTAATAGCAAATAAACTGCCGCTTTTAATTGAAATCTTTCTTTTGACATATTTATTTTAATAGTTGCTCCGTATGGATTCGAACCACAATTAGTCGGTTCAGAGCCGACTGTCCTACCATTAGACGACAGAGCATTATTTCTTCGTATTATAACAATTTCCCAACTCAATTTGGAATTTACCTCCAAAATGAGATAAAATACTCCAATGCAAACAATAGAAGAATTAATTAAAGAAAATAATTTAACCTCCCAACAAGCTGAGTCGATCAAAGCATACATCAACGGTCTTTTAATTGAACTTTTGGAAAGCATTAAACAAGACCATATTAAAAACTTTGAAGAAACCATTGATAATCTTAGAGATAGTGCCTAGATTCTAGTTCAATTGAAGTTTCGTCTCCATGCCCAGGCAAAACTAATGTATCTTTTTCTAATTTCATTAGCTTCTTTAAGCTTTCAAATATATTTTTAGTTGAACCATAACTAAAGTCTGTTCTGCCTCTTAATCCTAAAAACAAAGTATCACCAGAAAATAGTAAATGATTTTGTTTATTGTAAAAACAAACACTCCCTGGAGTGTGTCCAGGAGTTTTGATAATTTCAAAAATTTCTTCTCCTAGTTTAAAAGTGTTAGTCGTATCCAAATCAATATCAATTTTGACAAAATTTGGTACCTGAATTTCTCTCTTTAGAAAATGTTTAGCTGTTTCATCTTGTCTATCCAACAAAAAAGCATCTTTTTGACTGCAACCAAAATCCACATTGTAAATTAATTTTAAATCCAAAGCTCCCAAACAATGATCAAAATGTCCATGAGTTAAAAAGACTGCCTTAACCGTTAATTTTTTTGCATCTATTTCTTCACTGATACTCACTCCATCATCAGCTGGATCGATTATTAGACACTCTTTAGTCTCTTCATCCCAGACTAAATAGCAATTAGTTTGTAGTTCTCCGATGACCATTTTTTCATACCTAATCATTATTTATTTTAACAGGTATAATATGTACATCTATGTCATTAACTAAACCTGTCTCAAAACGCCTATTTATTGGTAGTTTGCCCTATCATTTCACTGAAGGTGAATTACTTTCTATTTTTATTACCGAAGGTAAAATTATCTCTGTCAAAATCGTCAACAATCGTTGGGGCCGAAGTCGAGGTATGGCTTATGTTGAATATGAAAATTTAGGCGATGCTGTCAAAGCTAAACATAAATATCACAATTGGTTTTTAAACGATCGTACTATTATTGTTGATTATGCTGAACCAGATCCATTTTTAACTGAAGAAGGTAAACTTCGCCATGAAGAATCTATGGAAAAGCATCCAAAACGTCGTGAACCTCAAGTTTTTCTTCCTCATCCAGACAGCGATGTTACTGATTATCGAGATCAAAAAAAATCCCTAGATAATCGTCAACGTCCACCAGAACGTCGTCAATTCTCTGACAGACCATCCTCATTTGCTCCACAAACAGTTCAAAAGAAACGAGAATACAAAGGTGGTAAACCAGTTTTTAATTCACTTGGCCGATCTATAAATCGTAATACTACTGGTGAATACGTTCCTAAATTTTATGCAGAATCTGCTACTCCTTCAAAAAATAAATTTAAACCACGACAAGGTCAAAAACCAGAATACAAAGCTAGTTCAGAAAATCATGTTAGATCAACTGTTTTTAAACAACGTAGTTTTGGTTCAAAGGTTGGTGCAAAATTCGCCTTCAAATCAAAAAGACAAAGATAACTAAATGTCGCTCGAAAAGAATATTAAATTACTCAAATGGCATAGTTTTTTTACTGATTTTTCTCTTTGGGCACCGCTTGCCATAATTTATTTTTCCAGAGTATCTGGTTCTTATACTTTAGGATTAAGTATTTTTTCCGTATCCATGATTTTCAGTGCTATTTTTGAACTCCCAACTGGTTTAATCTCTGATAAATATGGTCGAGTAAAAACTTTAGTTTTTGGAGATTTAGCTTTTCTTTTAAGTGGTGTTTTTTATGCCATTGGTTTAAATTATTGGTTTTTATTTATTGGGGCTATTTTTGGAGGTTTAGGTAGTGCTTTTTATAGTGGTAATAATGATGCTTTACTTTATGACAATTTAATTGAAGCCAAAAAGACAGAAGACTTTTCCGAACATAATGGAAAAATATCATCAATGTCTCAAATAGCTTTAGCAATATCTGGCTTATTTGGTGGAGTTATTGCTTATTTTTCTTTTCCAGTTTTAATGTGGCTTTCTGTTATTCCTCTTATAATTTGTCTAGTTTTAAGCTTAAAACTAATTGAAATTAAACAAATTAGTCATCAGACTAGTAATATTTTTATTCATATTGGTAAAGCTTTTAAAAATTTTATTTCTAATTTTAAACTAAGACAAATTAGTTTAGTTAGTATTATAGGATTTGGTATGGGAGAAGCTGCTTGGCAATTTAGATCTGCTTTTATTGCTACCCTTTGGCCAATTTGGGCTATTGGTATTGCTCAAGTTCTATCCAATATTGGGGCTGCTTTTAGTTTTCATTTTAGTGGCCGTATTATCAAAAAATTCACTGCCATTAAAATTTTAATTTTTGATAGTATTTTTTCTAAAATAATTAGTTTAATCTCTTTATTTTTAGCAAATATTTTTTCTCCTATATTAATGTCTTTAAATTCATTATTATACGGTGTTACTGAAGTATCAAAAAATAAATTACTTCAAAATGAATTTACTCACGAACAAAGAGCCACTATGGGTTCATTAAATTCTCTTTTTGGTAGTATATTTTTTAGTATTTTTGCTATATTTTTAGGTATCCTAGCTGATAAATTTGGACCTAGGAATGCTTTAATTATCGAATTTATTTTAGGGTTTTCAGTTTTAATTCCTTTATATAGATTTAAAAAAGCTACTAATGACACTGATTAATTTACTTACTACTAATAAAAATATTATCGCCCTTTCTCCAATGGATGGAGTCACTGATGAAGCTTTTCGTCTTCTTCAAACTGAAATTGCCAAACCAGATTTAATGTTTACCGAATTTGTTAGTGCTGAGGGTATTAGTCATGGTGGAGTTAAATTGTATGACACCCTTTTATTTTCTTCAGAGGAACGTCCACTCATTGGCCAACTTTTTGGTAAAGATCCTGAGAGTTTTTATAAATCAGCCGTTATTTTATCTGAACTTGGTTTTGATGGTATTGATATTAATATGGGTTGTCCCGCCAAAACTGTCACTCAAAATGGTAGTGGCGCCGCTTTAATTGGTAAACCAGAATTAGCTGTTGAGATTATTACTAAAACCAAACAGGGAATTGAAGATTGGTTTTCCGGCAAAACCAAAATCACCGATTTGGGATTAAATCAAAAAACCCTAGATATTATTGCTCGAAATAAAAAATATTCACAAATTAAAGAAGAAAAAAATCGACCTACAATTTCTGTTAAAACTCGTCTTGGCATTACTGAATCAATTATTGAATCTTGGGCTCCAATTTTACTCGCCCAAAATTTAGATTTTATTACTATTCATGGTCGCACTCTTAAACAAGGTTATAGTGGTCAAGCTAATTGGTCTGAAATTCAAAAAGTAGTTGAATTGGCCAAAAATACTAAGACTAAAATATTTGGTAATGGTGATGTTGAAAATAAAATTCAAGCTTTGGAATTTTGCCAACAGTATGGCGTTGATGGTATCTTAATTGGTCGAGCCGCTTGTGGTAATCCTTGGTGTTTTTCCAAAGATAATCATCTGGCTACTCCAAAAGAAAGATTTTCCGCCATGCTTCTTCATGCTCAATTATTTACCACCGTTTTTCCTCATCGTCGTTTTGATCCTCTTCGTAAAAATTTCCTTTTTTATGCCTCTGGTCTTAATAATGCTAAACAATTAAGAAACAAATTAGTCAGACTAAATTCAGTTTCTGAACTTTTGCAACTTGAAGGTGACTTTTTATCTTGATAAAGTTAAAAGGTATGCTAAACGAAAATCAAAATCAAACCCCAAACCAAGCTATTAATTTAATCAATATTGAATCTTTGATTAATTCTTCTACAGTTCGATTCGACGTCCTTCAAAAAGAATATCAAGAACAAAAATCAATGCTCGACGCTCTCTTGGAGAACGATTCAGAGTATCAAGAGGTGGCTCAGGAAGCTGGCAAACAAGCTAAACTTAAAACTATTGCTAAACAAAAAGTTATGGTCCGTCCAGAAGCTGCTCATGTAGTGGAAAAACTTAAAGATGCTCAAATCCAACTTAAAGAATTAAAAACCGCTATGTCAGATTATTTAGCTCAATACGTTAATCTTTCTGGTAGTAATGAAATTGAAGGAATTGATGGCGTTTTAAGAAAAATTATTTACACTGCCAAATTAGTTAAAGGTAGATAAGGTATAATAAAAACTATGATTGAAATAACTAAACAAAATTTTAAAACCGAAGTTTTAGATTTTTCAGGTAAAGTCTTAGTCGATTTTTGGGCTCCATGGTGTGGTCCTTGCCAAATGCTTGGTCCAGTTATGGAAGAAATTGCTACCGAAAATGAGGGAAAAGTTAAAGTCGTTAAACTTAATGTTGACGATAATCAAGATATTTCCGCTGAATATAATGTTTCTGCAATTCCTACAGTTATTCTTTTTGATAATGGTCAAATTAAAGAAACCTTTATTGGTTTCAAACAAAAGCAAGATTATCTTGCTGCCGTTAACAAATAGTTTTTAATGGATTTATCTTTATTACAATCAACTTTAGACGAATTAGGTTTACCACCTTTTCGTTATCGTCAAATAGTTAAAAACTATTACTCTGGTCGTTATTTAAATTTTGACCAGATGACTGATTTATCTCTTGACCTTCGTCAAAAATTATCCCAAAATTTAAAACTATTGTCTGTTTCAGAGGAAAAGATTGTTGGCAATGATTCTACTCAAAAAGTTTTATTAAATCTTTCCGATAATCAAAAAATCGAATCAGTTTTAATGGATTATGAAGAATGGATTACTGCCTGTGTTTCCAGTCAAGTTGGTTGTTCTCTTGGTTGTAGTTTTTGTGCCACTGGCAAAATGGGTTTTAAAAGAAATTTAACTCCAGAAGAAATTGTTGATCAAATTATTTATTGGAATCAAAAAATTTATCCAAAATATATCGGTCGAATTGTTTTTATGGGAATGGGGGAGCCATTTTTAAATTGGGATAATGTTTTAGCTGCTATAAAAATTATTAATTCTCCTGATGGTTTAAATATTGGAGCTCGAAAAATCAGTATTTCTACTGCCGGTGTTGTTGATAAAATTGCTGAATTTGCCAATTTAGAGACTCAAATTAATTTAGCTATTTCTCTTCATTCTGCGGATCAATCCAAAAGAGAATCTTTTATGCCAATTGCTAAACAATTTAATTTAGACGAGCTTAAAAAAGTTTGTATTGATTACGTTAATAAAACTAATCGTCAATTATTTTTCGAATATGCCTTAATGGATAGTAATACTGGCCAACAAGATGCCCAATCTTTGGTTAAATTCATTAAATCTCATCATCTTTTCTTTTTAAATTTAATTCCTTTAAACCCAGTTGATGGTGGCATGACTCCAGCTTCAAAAGACCAACAACAAAAGTTTTTAAATTATCTAAATCAATCTGGAATTGAATATTCTCTTCGTCATTCTTTCGGTCAAGATTTAAACGCTGCTTGTGGTCAACTCGCCACTGAATAATTTCATCACATTTTGTTATTTATTGTTGTATAATCCATTAAATTTAAAGTATGGAAAAAAAATAATATTTTTGCTTTATTCTTTTTTTAAATTTAAATGGTTCTTGAACAATTTGTTTTTTGAAGTTTGCATTAGCTTTCTAGAAAGGAGAATTTTATGTCTGAAGAAAAAAATAAGATTAGTCTTGAAGAAACAAACAATGGAATAATCTTTAAAGAAAATTTATTAAAGGATGGTAAAAAAGCCTTCATTTTTAATGAATATATCAATGGCCGTTGGCAAGTTGTTGGGAACGTTCCCCTCAATGTTGCTAAAAAAATAGCCTTAAGTCATTTTTCAAGATATATTTGGATTGAAGGTAGAGAAGCCAATCTCGACCCAGACAAATACGCTACTTGTTCCGATGAACAATTGAAAAAAATTTCTAAAAATGGTGAAAAAAAGACTTTTTCGATTTCAGAATTTATTACTTTTTCCAAAAACAGCGGCTTTCCTAGATTTATAAAATCCTATGATGTCTTTTCCAAACTTGGTTTGGAATATTTTATTGGCCTTATTAAAGAATATGATCTTATAGATTAGAAAGGAGAAAATTATGTGCGATAACAATAGAATAATCCCATCTCATTCGAGAAAAACCAAAGAAACGTTTAATAGGTTTAGACAAGGTATTTTTCTATCACCACATCCAGTTTATTTTAAAGATCTTTCGGAAACTTTGGTTGATGATTACAACTACCTTAATAATGTAAATATCCCTAGGTCTGGTTGTAATTGTGATATGTGTCTTATTTTCAAAGGAATTGTCTCCAATATTATCTTTTGATGATAAATAATCTTCAAAAAAAACAAACAAACAACAAACCCTAGTAGTGACTTTATAGTCGCATAAATCTAGGGTTTCGTTTTTATTTATAATCTAAGTTATAATACCCTCATGCTTATTGATGAAATTAGAATTAAAGTTAAGGGTGGCGACGGTGGAAATGGAAATGTCCATTTCTATTCTGATGCTTTCCGTCCCAAGGGTGGTCCAGACGGTGGTAAAGGTGGTCGAGGCGGTTCTGTCATTTTTGAAGGTGTTTCTGATATCAGTCGTTTAAATCAATTTCGTCATTCTAAAGTTTATTCTGCTCCAAATGGTGGAGCTGGTGGTAAAAACAATTGTAGTGGTAAAAACGGTGAAGATTTAATTATCCAAGTTCCAATTGGAACTTTAGTTAATTATGATAATGGTACTTCAGTTGAAATAACCGAAGTTGGTCAACAAACTTTAATTGCTCGAGGTGGTACTGGTGGTTGGGGAAATTTCTTTTTCAAATCCGCTACTAATCAAAACCCACAAGAAAGACAACTTGGATTTAAATGTAAAGAAAAAGATTTATTTTTACAACTCAAACTTATTGCTCAAGTTGGTCTAATTGGTCTTCCAAATGCCGGTAAAACTAGTTTCTTAAATGAGATTACTCCAGCCAAAGCTAGAGTTGCTAATTACTCCTTCACCACACTTGAACCAAATTTAGGAGTTACCAAAGGTGGACTCATTATTGCTGACATTCCAGGTCTAATCGAAGGGGCTGCTATCGGTAAAGGTTTAGGAATTAAGTTTTTAAAACATATTGAACGTACTAAACTTTTAGTTCATTTCATTTCGGCTGAATCTCAAGATTATCTCGGCGATTATAAAACCGTTCGTCATGAACTCGACAGTTATAGTTCTACTCTTGCGACCAAACCAGAAATTATCGTTTTAGCTAAATCAGATTTACTTACCAAAGATCAATTGAAAACCATCAAAAAAGAACTTAAATACGATGTGGCTATTTCTATTATCGATGCTGAAAGTATTAAAAAGCTTAGCGACTTAATTACCAAAAAAATTGGTTTAATTTAGACTTCAATATCTCTTTCCATCCAATGTCTATCGATTCTGACTGTTAATTCCAAAAATATTTTTCTTTGTGACATTAATTCTAATTCTTTTCTGGCATTGTAACCAATTTCTTTAATTTTCTTACCACCCTTTCCGATAATCATTTTTTTATAACGATCAGCATTGGTTAAAATTGCCGCTTTAATCACAATCATTTTTTTCTTATCTTGAATACTTTCTACTTCCACATTAACTGAATAAGGCAATTCTTTTCTTAAAAATAAGTAAGCCTTTTCTCTAATAATTTCTGAAACATATTCTTTTGAATTCATTCCCATTATTGGCCCTTTTTTCTCAGCCATCAATTCTACATCTTCGATTGTCGATTCCGCACTTTCTTCTGGTAATAATTCAAAAATATCATTAATTAATCCTTTTACATTTTTTTCTTTAATAGCACTTACGAAACAAACTTTATCGAATTCTTCTTCTAAATAATTATATTCACCTAAATGATCTTTACTTCCAATTGCAATATCAATCTTGTTATAAACCAAAATTTTCTTAGCCCCTGATTTTCTGACAAAACCAATCACTTTATTTTCTTCTTCACTCTTTGGTCTAGAAATATCCAATAAACATAAAATTAAATCAGCTCGACCCAATTCTTTTGGTGCTTCAGTGTTAACTCGCTTTCCGATTAAATCACTAACTTTATTAATAATTCCTGGAGTATCTGAAAAAATAATTTTACCTTTGGTTGGATCACTAAAAACTACTCGGGCGTTTTTTCTAGTAGTTTGAGGTAATGGGGAAGTAATCGCCACTTTTTGATTCATAATGGCGTTTAGTAATGTTGACTTACCAGTATTTGGTCGGCCAACAATAACCACTCTTCCAAATTTAATTATAGTTTCTTCTTTTTTTCTCATTCGTCCTATTTTATCAGTTTTAGTTCAATTTGACTCGTTGTTATTCTGGTTTCTATTTGTAAAATATAAAGACGTCTATAAATTAATTGACACTTAGCAACCATAGTGATAGACTGCTAATTATGACAGATATTAAAGATAAAACTAACCAAACCACTCCAACTCAAGAGCCTGAAACTGGTTCTCTTATCCAACCTGTCCGTAAGGTTTTACCCCTAATTCCTCTTCGAAATATTGTTTTGTTTCCTTCCGTTGAAACTTCCCTCTTTTTTGGTCGTAAAGAATCAATGAATTCTCTTCTTTATGCCTACGACAACACCAATAAAATGGTTATCATTACTACTCAACAAAGTTCTCATACTGAAAAACCAGACTATGATGATATTTATCATGTTGGTGTTTTAGCCAGAATTGAACACATTCTTCAAAGTGATGGTAATTTACATGCCATTGTTAAAGGTGTTTCTCGAGTTAATATTCTTAGCTTAGCCAAAAAAGATTCTTTCTATAATGTTGAATATGTTGATTTGCCTATTATTCCAGAACCTCTAATTGAAATCCAAGAATCAGCTGAAGCCATGTTAAGTCAACTTAAAAAAGCTTTTGCTCTTGGTCGTCAATTCGATCTTCCTGCCATGATGCAACTTTCAACTGGTGTTTCTAGCAGTGATCTGGCCGATCAAGTTTCTTTTTCTGTCGATGTCAAACTTCCTGAAAAACAAGATCTTTTGGAAACTCTTTTAGTCAGTCAAAGACTAAAAATTGCTACCGGACATTTAATTCAAGAAATGAAAGTCGCCGAACTTGAACGTTCCATTGAAGAAAAAACTCAAGAAAAATTTAATACTGGAGTTAAACGTAATGTTTTAGAAGAACGTAAACGTCAAATTGATAAAGAATTAAAAAGGCTAGGGGAGTCAACCTCTGGTGAATTTTCCGACCTTGAAAAAAAGATTAAAAATAAAGCTATTCCAAAGCCAATTAGAAAAAAATTAATTAAAGAATTGGATCGTCTTACTGAAATGGGTTCCATGGCTCCAGAATCTAGCTATATTCGTACTTATTTAGAAACCGTAGTTGAACTTCCATGGGGAAAATATAGTAAATCTAATATTAGTATTAATAAGGCGGCTAAAATTCTCGACGAAGAACATTATGGTATTAAAGACGTTAAAGAAAGAATTTTAGAATATTTAGCCGTTCTTCAACTTAGAAATAAAAATCATCCCGACGATAAAGAATCAGCTACTGCCAATATTCTTTGTTTTATCGGCCCTCCAGGTGTTGGTAAAACTTCTTTGGGTAAATCTATCGCTCATGCTCTTGGTCGTGAATTTGTTCGAGCTTCTTTAGGTGGTATTAAAGATGAAGCCGAAATCCGAGGTCATCGTCGAACTTATGTTGGGGCTATGCCAGGTCGTATCATTAAAGGCTTAAAAGATGCCAAATCTATGGATCCAGTTTTCATGTTAGATGAAATCGACAAAATTGGTTCAGATTATCGTGGCGATCCTTCTTCTGCTCTTCTCGAAACTCTCGATCCAGAACAAAATCGTGAATTTTCCGATCATTACATTGATTTTCCTGTCGATCTTTCTAAAGTTTTCTTTATATTAACTGGTAATAATCTTTCTACTATTCCGGGTCCTCTTCGAGACCGTTTGGAAATTATTGATTTTTCTGGCTACACTCAAGAAGAAAAATTTCACATTGCCAAAAATTATTTAGTCAAAAAAGAATTAAAAGCTAATGGTTTAAAACCATCTAATATTGCTGAAATTAAGGACGAAACACTAAAATTTATTATCGATAAATACACTCGTGAAGCCGGAGTTAGAGGTTTAGAACGAGTTATTGCTAGTCTTTTTAGAAAAGTTGCTAAAAAAGTAATTACTTCTCAAGTTTCTAAAGTTGATTTAAACGATCCAAAAATTATTAAAAAGTTTTTAGGTCCAAACATTTATAGTTCCACTCTTAAAGGTAAAAAAGATGAAGTTGGATTATCTACTGGTTTAGCTTGGACTTCAGTTGGAGGAGATATTCTCTTTATCGAAGTCAATATTATGCCCGGTAAAGGTCAATTAATTTTAACTGGTAAACTTGGCTCAGTCATGAAAGAATCTTGTCAAGCTGCTCTATCTTTTGTTCGTAGCCAAGCTAAAGAATTTGGAATTAAACAAGATTTTCATAAGATAGATATTCATATCCACGTTCCAGAAGGTGCTACTCCAAAAGATGGTCCATCAGCTGGTGGTGCCATTACTACTGCCCTAATTTCCGCTCTCAAAAACATTGCTATCCCTCGAGATATTGCTATGACTGGGGAAATTACTATCCGTGGTAACATTTTGGAAATTGGTGGTCTTAAAGAAAAATCTATTGCTGCTCATCGCGCTGGTTTAAAAACTATTTTTATTCCAAAAGATAATGAAAAAAATCTTGAAAAACTTCCTAAAGAAGTCAGAAGAGATATAAAATTCATTCCTGTCGAGCACTATTCTGAAATCTACAAAAACATTTTTAGATAAAACTAATTTATTATTTTATGATCTGGTTTTTCAATTGCCTTCCAAAAATCGGAATCACCATTTAATGGTTTATAGCTAGCTCCGAATCCAAGAGAACATAATTTTCCATCTCTAATTCCAAATTTAGTTTCAGAACATTTTATTAAAAATGTTCCATCACTTTGTAATTCTTTTGAATCATCAAATAGAATAGATACAAATACATTATTTTTTTCTTCACTTACATAAATTCTAGCCGGCTCATAGTCAATATCTTTTTCATCTTCTGGTTTTAAAAATTGTAAATTTACACCATCTCTAATTTTAATTGTTGTTGGTAAGTTTTTCCCCTTAATTACACTCCATTTTAAATAACCAGTATCTCTTAACTCTTTTAGATCATTTAATATATTTGATTTTTTCAAAATTTCCAAATCATCATTTCTTTCTTGTCTCTCATTATTTTTTTTAAATCCATTAAACAACTCTTGTTTACCAAAATCACTCATAAAAAAACTATCTTGTTTATTATTACCAATTTCATTCATAGTTGAATATTATTTTTTATTACCATTTATTTTAACAACAATTTCATTAATTTTTTCTAATATTTCAGTTGGTTTTTCAGAAATAAAATCAAAACTTTGATTATCTTCTCTTAAATCTTGATAGTTTAATTGAAAATTATTTCTATATTTTCTAATTGATATTTTTCTAAATTTTTCTACTGGTCCAATTCTATTTTCATATTTATAGTAATCAAAAATCATGTCAATTCTATCTGGATTATATTCAACATGTGCTGGTTCATTTTCTAAATATTTTAATGTTTTACCGTCTCTTAACTTTTCTATTTTTTCAGTTATTCCAGTTAGCTCAAAAGTTTTTTTACACTGCATTTGTTCTGGTGTTAAATTAGATTCTTTTTGTGGTTGTCTAAATAAATTGGTAAATTTTTCAATCATTTTTATTTTTTTTCTTCAACTTTTCTAATCTCAAGTGTTGGCATTTTTGAACAATTATTATTACTTTCGTCAACCATTCCTTTCAAAAAATTATGCATTACTTCTTCACAGTTCATTGCTTTAGATTCATTTTCAACATTACACATATATCTATATATTAGTCCTTAACTACATTTTTTCAATAATTTTAATTAAAACACTATTCTAAAATTTATAAAAAGATTTTTAATTAATTAAGAAATTCGTTTATTTTCTTCTTTATTTCTTAGATCAATTGCTCTGTCAATATTTTCTATAATTTCTTCATATTTATTAGAATGTATACTAAAATTATCTTCTTCGTGGCGTGTATCTTCGTATTCAAGACTAAAAAAAACAGTTTTTCTAACTTTAATTTCATCTAAACAAACATTCCAGGTTTTTATTGAAATTTTTCTATAAAATTCATAATCTCTTAGTATTCCTTGATGTTGTTTATAATCAAAAATAACTTCTATTTCCTCTTTGTTTTCTTCTGTATTTTTTTTATAAACAATGTGAATTAAATCAATTTCTGTTCGTCTACCTTTTTCTGTTTTTTCATAAACTATATCTTTATCATTTTTTATTTTTTCTAATTTTTCAACAATGCCGGTTCCTGCCCAAAAACTTTTTAAATATGCTATATTTTCTTGTTCAGGTTGTTTTTTTATTGGAAAAAATAAATCTTCAATCCTATTTTCTATTGTCTGTCCACCTTTAACTATATTTTTCAAAAAACTTTTTTGATGATTAATATTTTCTACACTAACCATATAATCTTATTATATAGTTTTTATTTACATTTTCTCAACTAGTTCTATCCCCAACAAATTTAACCCAGTTTCTAAAATACTTGAGGTTGTTTTAGTTAAAAATATTCTAAAAGTTTCTTCTTTTTGATCAATAATTCTGTTTTTGGCATAAAACTCATTATATTTTCTCGCCACTCCCATTATATATTCTGCAATCACAGCAGGGGAGAATCGTTCTGAAGCTTCAATAATTTTTTCTTCAAATCTATAAAATTCTTTTATTAAAGCCATTTCATCAGCATTAATATCTTTTGGAATTTGATCAATATTTTTTTGTTCTTTAATTTCAGTTTTATTTAAAACACTTTTACATCTAGCATAAGCATATTGTAAATAAGGACCAGAATCTCCATCTAAACTCATCACTTGTTCCCAATCAAAAATAATATCTTTTCTAGGATCACTCGATAAATCGTTAAATTTTATAGCCCCAATTGCCACATTATTTATCATTTCTTCTTTTTGATAATCAGTCAAATCTTTAGCCACCTTACTTTTTTCTGCCAATTCTTTAGCTTTTTCTTTAGCTCGATCAATAACATCTGATAAATGAATTGTGTCACCTTTTCGAGTTGAAAATTTTCCAGTTGGCCAACGAATTAATCCATGAGCCACATGAACCATTTCACAATTGGTTGTCCACCCCATCAATCTAGCTGTTTCAAAAACTTGTTTAAAATGTAGTTGTTGATCAGCCCCAACTTCATAAACAATCAAATTAGGTTTCCAATTATCAATTCTATATTTAACTGTCGCCATGTCACGGGTAAAATAAGTTGTTGTTCCATTTGATTTTTGTAACATGGCTGGGGGAGTGTCTTTAAATTCAATAATAACTGCTCCTTCACTTTCTTTTGTTATTTTTTTATCTTTAATTTCTTTAATTGTTTCTTCCAATTTATCTTGATAAAACGATTCACCATGAATAAAATCAATTTTTACCCCAAGCATTTTGTAAACCTTATCAAATTCAACTAAAGAAATTTCCACACATTTTTTCCAAATATCTCTAGCTTCAGGATCATTATTTTCCAATTTAGAAAACCAGTTTCTCCCTTCATCAATTAAGGTTTCGTCTGTTTCCGCTTCTTTATGGAATCTTACATATAACTTTTCTAAATCTTCAATTGTCAAATCGTCCAAATCTTTATCATTCCATTTTTTAAGAGCGGCCATTAATTTTCCATATTGAGTTCCCCAATCACCAATATGATTATCTCCAATACAGTTCCATCCTAAAATTTTGTAAATATTGTAAATAGCTTGGCCAATATCAGTCGATCTTAAATGTCCAATTCCAAATGGTTTCGCAATGTTTGGAGCCGAATAATCAATCACCATCGTTTTATTATTACCAATTTCTCTCAATCTATCTTTAAACTCAATTTCATAATTAATTAATTCCGCTTCTTTAATTAAAAATTCTGGTTTTAAATAAAAATTAATAAAACCTGCTCCCGCCACTTCAATTTTTTCAATAAAATCATTTTCAGAAATATTATTTTTTATCTTTTCTGCTAATTCTCTTGGATTAGTTTTTTCAGATTTAGCCAATGTCATGGCAATATTAGTTGAATAATCCCCAAAATTAACATCACTTGGATGTTCAATTTTAATATCCGATTCAACTATTGGTAATTTTAATTCTTTACCAACTTCAACCAATATTTTTTTTAAATCTTCAATAATTTTCATATTAAAAAACCTTTGATCCAATAGGTAAATCTTTATCTAAAAATAAAAAACTCATATTTTCACCAGATTCATCTTCAGCTCCGAATATCATTGCTTCTGATAATTCACCCATAATTTTTCTTGGAACAATATTAGTTACAAATACTGTTTTTTTACCAATAATATCTTCTGGTTTATACCATTTCTTAATTCCTGAAAATACATTTCTTAGTTTTTCTTCACCAAAATCAACTTGAAGTCTTAAAAGTTTTTCTGAACCTTCAACTTCAATTGCTTCTTTTATTTCACCAATTTTAAATTCCACCTTTGCAAAGTCATCATATTTTATTGAATCCATAAGCTATTTTATCAAAATTTAAGAATATTTTTATTTATATTAATTAATTTAAATTTTTAAAAATTGCCGATTGACAGATTATAATTAAATAGTTAAATTTGATTATTAAAAATTTTAAACTCTTAATTAAATGATTTTTATAATAATTGGTTTGGTTTTACTTTTAGCTTTATATATTTTTATTAAAATAAAAATAAATAATTTTATTCATCGTGGAGAACAACATCTTTTAGGGAAAGTTGGTTTAAGTGGTTCTAATATTTCAGCTGGTATTAATAATCTTGAAGAAGGGGCAGCTTTACCAAATTTTTTATTAGCTCATCCAAATTACACTGAAGAAAGTGTAAAAAATATTTTAACTCAATTTTCTTACGACATTGTTAATAAACAAAATAATGGTTGTATGTCTGAATTAGTTTTAACTAAAATCATTAACGATAATTCTCTAGATTTGATTAAGACCATGGCTTTTTCTAGAATTAGCATTACAGGTTATCGAAAAGAACAAGATTCTCTTTTAGCTGTCGCTATCTTTTCCAATGGTAAAGATGAACAAAATTTAATTTTATATATCGATTATCAAAATAATAATTTATTTATTAGTAAATACGACTCTTTAAAAGGGGCCGTTCTTGGTTTCTAAACAAAAAAAATGATCTTTCATATTGAAAATATTAAAAAACTTTTTACTTATAATTGGCCAGAATTAATTAAATCAATTTTTCCAAATGGAAATAAAGGCGTTGTTTCTGAAGAAGATTCTAAATATATTCAAGATGGTGCTATTACTCGTATAATCGCTGTTATTTTTATTAGAGTCGCTGGTATTGGTTATGCTTTTTATTATGTCCTCCACAGATATGTTGGCATTTCATCAAGTAATTATATTAATGGAATAATTTCCAGAACCCTTAGTAGTAATCTTGAAAAATGGCTTACAGCTATAGTTGTAGCTGCCATTATTCCAATTGCAATTTTAATTATAAATAAAGTAAATAAGGGAAAAGAAAAAAATTCATGGACATTTTTTGTAATTTTAATTTTGTCACTCTATGAAATTATTTCACTTTTATTTCAAGCCAAAACTTGGATTTTTCTCTTAATAAGTTATGGATTTTTTGCCGTAATTGCTTTAATTGGGTTAGCAATAGATTTCTTTGGGACTGTTAGTGTTGCTGTTGGTTGTATTAATTTTTGTAAACAAAATGGTAATAAACCAGTCCAACCAGTCCAACCAGTCCAACCAGTCCAACCAGTCCAACCAGTCCAACCAGTCGAAATGCCAATTGTTGAATCTCAAAATAATTTTAAATTTTGTTCCAAATGTGGTGCTCAAATATTATCCACTGCAGTTTTTTGCCCACACTGCGGTAACAAAAATTAATTTTAAAAAATATGACCGATTTATTAAATCCAAACGAAGCAAATACTCTTCCTACAAATAATTTACCTCCACTACCACCATTACCAACTCAACCAATTGTTCCACCTCAAGTCTATTCTGGTAATCCAACAACTAATTCAAATACTCCTAAAAAAAATATCAAACCATTTATAATAATTGGAATAATTTTATTACTCCTAATTATTGGTTGTCTTATTTTTAATTCTCTAGTTGGTAATAAAAAAAATTCCAAATCTACATCAGCAACCAAAAACTCAACTGCTTCAACTAAAAATAGTTCAAATGGAAAAAGTCCAACTCCAATAAAAAATAATGATGAAACTTTTTATAAATATCGTTTTGGAAATTCTTGTGATTATAATGAAACCAAAAAAGCTATTAATTTTTCTGTAGTTTTAGAAAAGATTAGTGACGATTATTATTATGCTAGCTATAGTATAAATTTATTAGGTAAGGAACTTTCAAAAATAAAAGGAAAAGACGGTTCCGATTTATTGAAAAAAGACGCTAATGGTGATTTTGTTGGTGTTTATAATTCAGAAATTAAACTAAAATTTTCCATTATTGATAAAAAATTAGTCACTGTAAAAATAGCTGAAAAAGATGATCCAGTTATTGAAAATTGTTTAAAAAGTATAAATTATGAACTTCCATTTATTACTTTTAGTAGTTATGTTTATCCTGAAAAAAATAAAGAATTCTTTAAAGATGGAAAATATACTACTACTGATGGAGATAATAAATTAGAAATTACTAATCGATCCCAAGTTGGGTTCGCTGCCACAATAACCAATGTTGCCACAGGTAAACAATGTTCTAGTTATCTTACTACTCAAAATTACGAAAGAGCTTTTTCTATAAATTCTTCATTTGTTAATTTAAATCAGGGTGGGGATTATGGTTACGTTTATGTTAATAGTGGTCTAAGTTCTTTTGAAAAAGAATGTGGTATTAAATTATTTTCCAAGGATTTTAAATCAGATAATTAGTGTTATCATTTATTCACCATCCCCATTATTAATTTAAATTAATTTTAATATGACAGATATTGATACTTCTATTTTTAAATCTTACGATATTCGGGCTGTTTATCCTACTCAAGCCGATGAGGAACTAGCTGAAAAAATTGGCCGTGGTTTTGCTAAATATTTAAATTTTCCTTCCAAAGTTATTGTTGGTCGTGATGGTCGTATTTCTGGTGAATCAATGAAAAATGCCTTAATTAAGGGTTTAACCAGTGTTGGAGTTAATGTCATCGATATTGATTTAGCTTCTACTGATTCATTTTATTACGCTTGCCAAACTCGTGATCTTCCCGGAATTACCGTTACTGCCAGTCATAATCCAAAAGAATATACTGGTTTCAAAATGGTTAAAAAAATTCCTGAATTATTATCCGGTGATGCTGGTATTAAAGAAATTAAAGAATATATTTTAGCCGATGATTTACCAATTGATTCAGCCACTCCGGGAACTGTTGAATCTCAAAATGTTCGTCAAGAATTTGTTGATTATGTTTTATCTTTAGTTGATATTTCTAAATTCAAGAATTTTAAAATTCATGCCGATACTGCTAATGGTATGGTTGGTCCATTCCTTGAATTAGCCTCTCAAAAACTTCCTACTATTGAATTTATCAAAATGTTTTGGGATATTGATGGTAATTTTCCAAACCATGGTGGTGATCCACTTTTAGCCGAAAACAGGCTTGAAATTCAAAAAAGAGTTCCTGAAGAAGGTGGCGATTTAGGTATTATGTTCGATCCAGATGGCGACAGATTTTTTGTTATTGATAAACGTGGTCGTTTTATTCCTGGCGATTTTATGACTGCTATTTTGTCAGAATATTTCATTAAAAAACATCCAGGTTGTAGTATTGTTTATGATATTCGAGCTTCAAAAGTAGTTCCTGAAACTATTGCCGCTTGTGGTGGTAAAAGTTTTGCCAATCGTGTCGGTCATACCCATATTAAAGCTCGTATGAAAGCTGAAGGTGCTTATTTTGGTGGTGAAGTTTCTGGTCATTATTACTTTAAAGAATTTTTCTTATGTGACACTGGTTTAGTAACTTTTGTCTATCTTTTGGAGTTTTTATCTACTACTGACAAACCATTAGACATTATTATCGATGAAATGTTGGCCAAATATCATATTTCTGGAGAAATAAATTCTAAAGTTGCTGATGTTCCTAGCGTTTTAGCCAAAATTGAATCAACTTATAGTTCTAATACTGTCGCTCCAATTGAACGGATGGATGGTATGACTTTTGAAATGGGGGATTGGCGTTTTAATATTCGCTCTTCTAACACAGAACCTCTTTTACGTTTAAATCTTGAAGCTAATACTGAAGATTTAATGGTTCAAAAGCGCGACGAATTATTATCTCTTATTAGAAATTAGAAACTATGTACCAACCTTCAACTGAAATTCTAGACAAATATGCCGATGTTTTGGTCAATTTTGCCCTAAACAATGGTAAAGGAATCAAAAAAGGTGAAGTCGTTTTTTTGCAAGTTCCCGAATCCGCTAAACCTCTTTTAATTTCTCTTCAAAAAACCGTTTTAAAGGCCGGAGCCCATTCCTTAATTCAATATTTACCTGATGAAATGTCTCGTGATTTTTTTGAATTAGCTTCTCAAGATCAATTAACTTTTTTCCCTTCGGCTTTTTTAAAAGGTCGAGTTAAACAAGCCGACCATTTTTTAATGGTTTTAGCTGAAACTAATTTTCATGAATTAGAGGGGATTGATCCTCAAAAAATTATGGAGAGAAGTTCTGTTTTTAAACCTTATAAAGAATGGCGAGATAAAAAAGAAAATAGTGGAAAGTTAACTTGGACTCTCGGTTCTTATGCTACTCCAGCCATGGCTAAAGAGGCTAATTTAACTCTTAGAGGATGTTGGCAACAAATAATTAAAGCCTGTTATTTAAATGAATTAGATCCAGTTGCTAAATGGTGTCAAATTCAAATCGAATCAAATAAATTACTAAATAAATTAAATAAATTAGATATTGTTAAGGTTAATATTAAGGCTGAAGGTACGGATTTAAATATTGGGATTGGTGAAAATCGTCGATGGCAAGGTGGTAGTGGTAATAATATTCCTAGTTTTGAAATTTTTACTTCCCCGGATTGGCGTCAAACCAATGGTTATATCTCTTTTAATCAACCTCTTTATCGACAAGGTAATTTAATTAAAAATATTAAATTAACTTTCAAAGATGGGAAAGTAATAGAATCTTCCGCTGGTTATGGTCAAGATTATTTAAAACAATTAATTAAAGTTGAAAACTCCGACAAAATAGGGGAGTTTTCTTTAACCGATAAACGCTTTTCCAAAATTAATAAATTCATGGCCGAAACTTTATATGATGAAAATTTTGGCGGTCATTTTGGTAACACTCACATTGCTCTTGGTTCAGCTTACAAAAGCACTTATTCTAAAAAAATTAGTAAATTAAACGACAAAGATTGGGATAATTTAGGTTTCAACGACTCCCCTGTTCATACCGACATAATTGCTTCCACTGACCGAACTGTCACTGCTACTCTCAAAGATGGTCGAGAAATTATTCTCTATAAATCTGGAAAATTCCAAATTTAAGTTATAATAATTTATGTCTAAAGATAAAATAATCACTATTTCAATAGTTGTCATTTTAATTTTAGCTTTTTATTTTTTAACCAAAAAACCAAACAGTTCAGAAATTAAAAATTCTGATACTACCCAAAATATTATGCCAACACTCGCTCCATCCAAAGTCACTGAATTACAAATTGAAGATATAAAAGTCGGCACTGGTAGTGCTGTTAAATCCGGTGACACTGTTTCTATAAATTATCTTGGCACTCTTGAAGATGGGACTAAATTTGATAGCTCTTACGACCGTAAAGAACCTTTTGAAACTCCAATTGGAGTTGGTTACGTTATTAAAGGTTGGGACGAAGGTGTCGTTGGTATGAAAGTTGGTGGTAAAAGAAAATTGACCATTCCTTATCAAAAAGCTTATGGTGAAAATGGTATTCCTGGAGCTATTCCTGCCAAAGCCACTCTCATTTTCGAAGTTGAGCTAATGGGTATAAAATAAGTTTTATTTTTTTTGGGGGTAATTGAGACTAGAGTTTTGAATAAATGTGTATAAATACACCTTATTTTTAACTCTAGCCACAATCAAAAGCTGTTATTAATTTTTTGTAAATTCCTTCACAGCTTTTTTATATACGTCCTCGTCAAATGACTTGTTTCGGCTTGAACAATAAGATTTCAAACATATTCGACAATCTTCATCTTTATTTTCTTCAACCTTTCTTGCTGCATCAATATTTTCAATGTATCGATAAAACTGTTCTTTTGTCGGACCGGAAAATTTTTGAATTGGCATAGCAAATATTTTATCTATAACATTCGATGTTAAGAAATTTATAAACTTCCACATTTCGTTTCTTGGGTTAACAATCTTAACAATAACTTTTGTGGAAATTTCATTCAATTCATCAGGTAAAGTTTCCATAAAATCCTTTTCAGTTTTAAAATTATTTCTGAAAGACTCTTCTATGGGTTCATCTTCAAATTCTAAAGATAAAATTCCACCTCCACGTGTTTTCATATTTTCAAACATAATCATTTCCTCCTTATAATATTTTTTTCAAATTATTATCCCTTTGGATAACCCTCTAGACATAAAATTTATATCCACAAGGCTATCCAAAGGTCAGGAGTCGAGAACGTATTAAGGTACTATTACGAGTATTTATAGTATTTAGCAATTTAAAATATTACATTTGCTCGT
>Ga0209540_10000975_pt1 | contig 22956 bp, 14 predicted proteins | sample BarGraIncu01121A_FD_184501 | JGI IMG/M metagenome (GOLD analysis project Ga0209540, IMG submission 184501) | Arctic peat soil microbial communities from Barrow, Alaska - Barrow Graham LP Incubations 011-21A (SPAdes) (version 2) | ecosystem: Environmental > Terrestrial > Soil > Wetlands > Peat... | reverse complement strand
CATCGGCCAGGGCCTGCTGATGACCCTCCAGTCGCTGGTCTTGCTGGTCGGCGCACTGGTGCTGCTCTTCTTCACCAATGCCAAGCTGACGCTCGTCATCCTACCGATCCTGCCCGTCGCCATGGTGGTCTTCATGGTCTTCGGCTCGATCACACAGCCCATGTTCACGCGCGTGCAGATCAGGCTGTCCAAACTGAACACTGTTCTGCAGGAGAACCTGGCCGGCATCAAGGTCATCAAGGCTTTCGTGCGCGAGCCGGAACAGCAAAAGCGCTTCGCCGATTCGGCCGACGAGCTGATGGCGCAGCAGATCCAGGTATCGCGCACCTTCTCGTTCCTGTTCCCGGCGATTTTCCTCATCATGAACCTGGGCCAGGCCGCGGTGCTCTATTTCGGCGGCGTCCAGATCATTCAGGCTACCCTGACCCTGGGCGAGTGGCAGAAGTTCAGCCTGTACCTGATCTACGTCTTCATGCCCCTGGGACAGCTCGGCTTCATCATTAACCAGCTCTCGCAGGCCAGCGCTTCGGCCGTCCGTATCTTTGACATCCTGGACGCTAAGAACGACGTGACCGACAAGCCGGGCGCGCGGGTCCTGTCTGAGGTCGAGGGGCGCGTGCAATTCGAGCACGTCACCTTCCGCTACTTCGGCGGCGGCGACCCGGTGCTGAAGGACGTGAGCTTTATGGCCGAGCCGGGGCAGACGGTCGCCCTACTGGGCGCGACGGGCAGCGGCAAGACGACGATCATTAACCTGATCCCACGCTTCTACGACGCCAGCGCCGGGACGGTGTGTATCGACGGCGATGACGTGCGTGACGTGACGCTCGACTCGCTGCGCTCGCAGATCGGCATCGTCCTGCAGGATACGACCCTGTTCACCGGCACGATCCGCGACAACATCGCCTTTGGCCGGCCGGACGCCAGCATGGAAGACGTGATCGACGCCGCCAAGGCCGCGGCCGCCCACGATTTCATCCTGACTTTCCCGCAGGCTTACGATACGCACGTCGGCGAGCGCGGCACTACGTTGAGCGGCGGCCAGAAGCAGCGCGTGGCCATTGCCCGTGCCCTGCTGCTCGATCCGCGCATCCTGATCCTGGACGACTCGACCAGCAGCGTGGACGCGCTGACCGAGTACCAGATCCAGCAGGCGCTCACCCGGCTGATGAAGGGCCGCACGAGCTTCGTCATCGCCCAGCGCATCAGCACTGTGCGCAACGCCGACCAGATCCTCATCCTGGACAAGGGCCAGGTGGTGGCCAGCGGCAAGCACGACGACCTGATGGAGGACAGCCCGATCTACGCCGAGATTTACTCATCGCAACTGGTCGAGGACGCGCACGTCGAGCAGGCCCAGGCGCAGGCAGAGATGGCGGCCTGAGACACAAGCCGTGTTAGTGGCAACTGACGCGCAATTATTCTAGGGAGTAAAAACAATGCACGGACTCGGTGGCGGACCCCGCCATTTGATGGAACAGGAAGCCAGCAAGCCCACGGACACCCGCACCACGCTGCGGCGCCTGGTGAGCATGTTCAAGCCCTACTGGCTGATCCTGATCGCGGTCTTGGTCTTGATCATCGGCAGCACTTACACGCAGGTTGTCATGCCCCAGCTGACCGGCCAGGCCGTGGACTGCTTCCTGACACCCGGCGCGGTGCAGGAGTTCGCGTTGCCGATCCCCGGCCAGGTACAGCAGGCGGCAGCCTCCACTTGCTGGTTCATGAAGCTCCCGGCCAACGCCGCCCAGGCGGATTATATCCGTGGGCTGGGCAGCCTGGCCTTGCTCATCCTGGGCATCTACATCGCCGGTTCCATCATGTCCGGCTTGATGTTCTATTGCATGACCTGGACCGGCCAGCATGTGCTGCGTAACCTGCGTGTACAGGTGTTCAACCACTTGCACAAGCTCTCACTGAACTTCCACGCTGAGAACGATGCCGGCTCGGTGATGAGCCGCATCACCAATGACATGGACACCATCCAACAGGCGGTGAGCTTCGTGCTCGTCAGCGTGTTTAGTGGCAGCCTGCTCATCCTGTGGGTCGCCTACCAGATGCTGACCATGAACCTGGTCTATGCCCTGATCAGCCTCTCCGTGGTGCCCATCATGGCCGTCGTCACGGTCTACTTCTCGGGCCAGGCGCGCAAGGCGTTCCGGCGCACCCGCGTCGAGATTGGCAAGGTCAACGCCAACCTGGAGGAGAGCATCTCGGGCGTGCGCGAGGTGCAGGCTTTCGGGCGTGAGGATGCCAACATCGAAACCTTCCGCCTGGCCAACGCCTCCAACCGTGACGCCAACATCCGCGCCGTCAGCTTCACCGCGGCCCTGGCGCCGAGCCTGGAGGCCTTGGGCTACCTGGCGATCGCCATCGTCACGATCGTCGGTGGCCTCTCGCTCCTGCGCGGCACCAACCTGCTGGGCACTGCCGTCAGCCTGGGGCTGATCATCACGTTCCTGCAATACGTGCAGCGCTTCAACCAGCCGGTGCAACAGATCGCGACCCTCTGGACCAACCTGCAGAGTGCGGTCGCCGGCGCCGAACGCATCTTCGGGCTGCTGGACGCCGTGCCGGACGTGACGGACAAGCCCACTGCGCTCGTCATGCCGGCGATCCAGGGCCGGGTCGAGTTCGACGGCGTGCGCCAAGCCTATAAGGCCGACGAGCCTGTGCTGTGCAATGTGAGCTTCGTGGCCGAGCCGGGCCAGACGGTCGCCATCGTCGGGCCGACCGGCGCCGGCAAGACGACCATCATCAACCTGATCCCGCGCTTCTACGACGTGACCGCAGGCGCGGTCCGCATCGACGGGCACGACGTGCGCGACGTCACCCGCGCCAGCCTGCGGGGCCAGATCGGTATTGTACTACAAGACACTTACCTGTTCAGCGACACAGTGATGAACAATATCCGCTTCGGCCGGCCCGCCGCGACGGACGAAGAAGTGCTGGCTGCCGCGCGCCTGTCGCGCGCCGACGACTTCATCCAACGCCTGCCCGACGGTTGTAACACCCTGCTCGGCGAACGCGGCAGCGGTCTCAGCCAGGGTCAACGCCAGCTGATCTCCATCGCGCGCGCCGCGCTGGCCGACCCGCGCATCCTGATCCTGGATGAAGCGACCTCCAGCGTGGATACCCGCACCGAGCGGCAGATCCAGCAGGCTCTCGACCTCTTGATGCGCGGGCGCACCAGCTTCGTCATCGCTCATCGCCTGAGCACCATCCGCCGCGCCGACCAGATCCTGGTCCTGATCGACGGCGAGATCGTCGAGCGCGGGCGGCACGAAGAACTGTTGGCCCAGCAAGGCGCCTACTACAACCTGTACATGAGCCAGTTCCTCAACTCACCGGGTGGAGCGCCCGTCGATGGCTCCGTCTCCGGCAATGGCCATGAGCCCGCCGTGGTGCCTGCGGCCGCGTAAGGCAGGGCGTCAAGCAAGCACCGGCCTGGCCGGCGCAATGAATGGGGCACGCGACGTGCCATTGGCATGCTGCGTGCCCCGCTCATTATGACGGACGGGAAAAACTAGAACCTTTCCACAAATGGCAGATACAGATCTTATCCAAGCAGCGGTGCGATGTCTTCCCAGAGTTCGGGCATCTCCAATGCCGCAGCGAACTCGCGTACCCAGCGCTCGACACGTGCGCGGTCGAGATGAGGATGGCTCAGAAACCGTCACGCCGAACCCGCCTTCAACCTTGCCCAGCGCTGCCAGACGATCGCTTCATCCTCGTCTTGGGCGCGGAGATCGAGACCCAGAGTGATTGCGACTCTTAAGATGGCATTGAGCCTTGCCCAGCGCTCTTCCACGGAGGCCCGCCGCTGTTCGGCTTCCTCAATTTCCGATATGGCCTGCCAGCGGGCCCGATATTCTCGGACAAGATCGGATCCATGCGCTCCTCCAGGATTCAGTGTTGTAGAGCCATTCTAACATGTTGGTAGACAGTTGTCACATGTGCAGAAAGTCGAGATCGCTCCCACCATGTGCGACCTCGGCCGACTGGAGGTGCCAGATACTCCATCCGCCGCGGCCAGTACTGGATCGCCTCCGCGACGTGCGAAGGCTGGGTGCTCTGCGCACCCGCCAGATCTGCGATGGTGCGCGCCCGCTTTACGTGCTCCTGCCCACAGATACCCGCAGAATCTTCGCAGATTGCTGCCGGCATCATGCTATAATAGCCAGGAATTAGACTTGCGCTCCTATCTACGTGGCAGGAGACAAGAGAGGAGGAAGCCGTGGCAGTTACGCCGGTGCCGTCCACCCCCTACGAGTGCGTGTGTGCCGTCCTGGACGGGCGCGCGCTGGACCGCTTGCCGTTCGTTACGCGCCTGAACCTCTGGCACACGGGAGTGCTGCGCTCCGGGACCCTGCCCGCGCGTTTCCGCGATATGACCCTCCCACAGCTCCATTGCGCGCTGAGGGTGGGCGAAGAGAAATATGTGCCTGCGTACGGCCTGCGCTTGCACGGGGTCACCGTCACGGCCCGCTTCCGAGGACAGCTTATCTACCGCGAGAGTGCGCCTCTGCTCACCAGCTTTCCTGCCCTCTCCGAGCTCGCCGTCGAGAACCGGCCAGGCACCACCGAGATTGAACTGGCGACGGCTGCCGGCAGATTACGCGTGTCCTGGGAGGCACTGCCGGAGATCGTGGCCACCGGCACACGCTCCTACAAGAAGGACCACCTGATCAAGTCCGCGGAAGACTATCACACGGTGGAACATATCCTGGAGCGCGCCGAGATCGTGCCTCAGGTCGAGGAGTACCGGCGCGAGCAAGCCATGATGGACGGCTACGGCCTGGCGATCCCCATGCCCGGCCGCATCCCATTCCAGCAGGCCATGCTGGAATACTTGGGCGAGATCCCACTCTTCTACGCACTGCACGACGAGCCGGCGCGCGTGCAAAGCCTGCTGGATATGCTCGACCGCCAGGTGGTCGAGGTCATACACAGCCTCGCCGACCTCGGGGCACCCTACGTCGAATTCAGCGACAACCTTCAGGGCACGATGACGAACCCCAGGTTGTTCGCACGCTACTGCCTGACCGCCTATCAGCGCTATGCCGATCTGGTCCACGGCATAGACAGCAAGCTGGGCAGCCATACCGACGGCAACCTCAAGCCGTTGCTGCACCTGCTCCCCGGTTCGGGCCTCGACGTCTGCGAGTCGTTCTCTCCCGCCCCACTGACCGATTTGACACTGGAAGAAGCCTGGCACGCCTGGCGGGGCAAGCCGATCATCTGGGGCGGTATCCCGTCGCCCATCCTCGAACCGGCCACGACCGAGGACCAGTTTCGCGCCTACGTCGACGGCCTCCTGGACCTGGTCGGCGCCGGCCCGATGATCCTCGGCGTGGCCGACATGATCCTGTGCAATAACAGCATCGACCGCGTGGCGTACATTGCGGAGCGGGTGGAGGGGCAGGCCCTCTCCGCATAGCACGTTCACGTCTCACCGGAAGGCAACTCCCATTAGTGGAGGCACAGTCGTGATGACTTTTGCTCAGTCGGAAGCCCGCGAGATGCGTCGCCGTATCGGAAGAGTGACGGGCATCGTGTTAGGTCTGCTGGCCTGGGCCGCTTTCTGGGCCGCAATGGTCGAGCAGACGGTATCACCTGTCTGGGCCGTTGTATGCGCAGTTGCAGCAGGTGGAAGTCTCTGGCTATGGCATCGGGCCGAGCGCTATCCCGAGCGAGTGCTCATCGTCGAGGGGCTGAGCCTGACCCTGCTGGCGGCGGCCGTGTACCGGGCTGAGCCGCTGGCTGGGCTGCTATTCCTGGCGCCACTCACCCTGGCGGCCATCCTGCTCCCCCTGCGTTTCGTGGCCGGCCCGGCCTTGGCGGCTCTCGGCTACCTCTACTTCGCCTATCCGGAAGTGGGCGCGCGTCACTGGCTGACACCGGCCGAGCTGACTGGCGCGTTAGTGCTTCTGATATTGCCGGTGCTCGCGATCATGTGGGAATCTCTCAATAGGTCGTGGCAATACAGCGCACGCACGCTCGAGCTGGCCGAAGAGGCTCGACAGAACCGGGGCGAGACGGTCCGGCTGAACCGGGCGCTGAACCTGTCCCACTCGCTACTCGAACGTCACTACGAGCAACTAGCCATCGCGCGCTATGAGGCAGAGCAAGCCCGTCACCTTAAGCAGCAGTTCGCGACCAATGTCAGCCACGAGCTGCGAACGCCGCTCAACATCATTCTCGGGTTCCTGGAGATCTTGCAGCGTTACCCCGAGGTGTATGGCGACGTGCGCTGGACGCCAAAGCTGCGCAGCGATCTCGTGGAGATCCAGCAAAGCGCCCGCTACCTATCGGACCTCGTCGACGACATCCTGGACCTGGCCCGCATCGAGGCGCTCAAGATGCCGTTGCACCGCGAGCCGACTGACCCCGAAGAAGTCATCCGCGAAGCGGTGGATCTCGCGTCTCGCCTCGTGCAGAACAAGCCAGTCGAGATGACGGTGAGGGTGCCGGCGCCCTTGCCGCGCCTGTTCATCGACCGCACCCGCATCCGCCAGGTCTTGCTTAACCTGCTCGCCAACGCGAGCCGCTTCACGGAACGCGGGTGCATCGCCGTCACTGCCGAGTTGAGAGAGGATCAGGTCATCGTGGCCGTCGCAGACACCGGACCAGGCATTCCAGCCGATAAGCTGAGCGGCTTGTTCTCGGAGTTCGAGCAGGTGGTGTCGCAGAAGGGGTCCGAAAAGGGCAAGGGGCTGGGCCTGGCGATCGCCAAGGGTTTCGTGGAGATGCACGGGGGAACGATTTGGGCCGAAAGCCAGTGCGGACGGGGTAGCACGTTCTACTTCTCCCTGCCCGTGGAGCCGAAAAGCGTGGGGCAATTCGGGAGGGCCGAGCTGGAGAAGCCAGCCGAGAGGCAGGCTGCCATCGTGGTGGTGGTGGACCCAGGGGGCGGGGCTGGCTACCTGCGCCGCCGGCTCGAAGGCTGCGAGGTAGTGCAGGCAAGGGATCTCAAAGAGGCGCGGGCGGTGGTACGCGAGCGCCGCCCGGACCTGCTGGTGCTCGCCGTGCCGCCGGATGCCGAGGGGGTGGAATTGGGGCAGCCGCCGCCGATCCTGCCCGAGGGTGTGCCCCTGGTGCAGTGCACACTGCCGCTGAATACATGGCTGATCGAGCACGAGCTGTTTGAGGACTGGTTGGTCAAACCCGTCGGGCGCGAGCAACTGTTGGCGACGATCGGGCGCTTCTGTGCAAGGGGGGATTTGCTCTTCGTCGACGACGACCCCGGATTTATCCGGCTAATGCGCCGCACGATGCAAACGGACGAGGACAAGCGCTATGCGATCCGCTGGGCCTACAGCACGGAGGAAGCGTTGGCCAGGTTAAAGGAGCGGGCAGCGGATCTGCTGTTCGTTGACATCGCCTTGCCCGGCCGTGACGGCCGGAGCCTGGCGCAGACCTTGCGTTCGGATCCCCAGACGGCGCATCTGCCCATCATAGCGCTTAGCGCCTCGCCGCCGTGGTCAGAGGCGACGCGAGGGCGACCTTGTACCTTTGCCATCACTCGATGCGGCGGACTAGAGGAGCACGAGTTGCTCGAACTGCTCCATTACACTATGGAGCAGATCAAGCCACGTTATGCGGCCGCGCTACCCTTTGCAGAGTCTGCAACAGATCGCCGCGACTGACAGGCTTCTTAAGGGATGCCGCGGCGCCGAGAGCCCTGGCCAGCTCGTCGTCGGTGACTACCGAGCAGACGATAACCGGGATCGAAGCGGTACGTGGGTCTAGCTTGAGCGTCTGCAGCACCACCCAACCGTCGACCTCGGGCATTAGCAGGTCGATGACGACGGCAGCCGTGGCCGTGTTGGCCGCAACATCGACTGCCAGCCGGGGGTCCAGCGCAAGAATGGGTTGCCAGGCACTGTCCTCGAGATAGCGCTGATAGAGCTGACGAGCGCCGGGATTGTCCTCGACGATGACGACCGGCAACTGAGACTGAAGGCGCAACATGAGTTGGATAGCTTTCGCCCCGGTCGAGGTTTCCACCAGTTCGCAGGGCAGGCCACTCGAACCGGCCAGACTGAGGGCCGTTTTCAAAACTGATGAGCGGGGCAAGTCCTCCGGCCGGTGAATCGGTGAGAGCAGCAGCCTGGCCACATCTGCGTCCGGCCTGAGCTCGATCCGAAGCATCGGCTGTTCGGCCGTCTGAATGGCGGCGCTCAGCAGTTGCACCAGCACCTGGCGCGTTAGGCCGTGCGGGACAACGGCTCGAACGCCATGCGCCGGGCCGTCATACTGGATGCGAATGCCGCACTGAGCGGCCAACAATCCGACAGTCTCCAGGGCGTCCATCAACAACTCGGCCACGTCGGCCAAGTGCGGAGCCTTATCCAATACTGCGAGTTCGGCCTGAATGGCGTTCTCTGCTTCCTGCGCGGAAGTGTGGGCCGCTTTCTCCGACCACGAGATCAGGACAGCCAACAGTTGTTCTTCGGACCGGCGCAGGTCACGGTAGACCTGTCGCTCGCCGACCGATAGTTCCTCGGCGATCTCCTCGACTGAAAGGCCTGATGCGTAGCGCAACGAGAGGACCTGGTGGCTGCGGGCGGTGAGAACGTGTGGCGGTGCTGGCTTCAGGGGGCGCAGCGATTCGATGGCGTCCAACAGCAGGCCACGAAGCGCCCGTGCCCGCTCGATTGTATCCGGCAGGATCTGGATGGCCGGAAATTCCGCGGCAAGTTCCGAGTTCGCCAGTTCGGCATTAGCATATAGGTATTCGAGGGCGTTCCGCACTATCTGAATATCCACCCTGTGCTCCGCTCTACGATGGAATGGCTCGAAACCGGGGAGATCGTGGTGTCGCCGCCGTGTCACTCGCAAGTCAGAAAAGGCTTCCCATATTGTGCTATAATTATATCGTCGAGTCATTCGGAGAGTTGCTCTCCCGCCGCTGGTAACTTCGGTCTTCCACGCCAGGCTCGGGGGCCGGTCCGCTGCAGACCCTGCCTGCCGACAGGCCATATATGCGTAGCCAGCATATCCGAACCTATCAGGCTTGTCAAGGGAGGAGGTGAGTCAACCGCACGCTAACGGGTTTATCGTGGGGATCGCCTTGTAGAACGTCGTATAGCTGTCAGGTCAGCTTCCTGCCACGCCGATGAGGAGGTCATCAATGACGACTGGTAATCGCTCAATGAGTCGCCGACACTTTTTGAAGCTCAGTGCCATCGCTACGGGAGGTGCGGTCCTAACAGCCTGTACTCCGACCGCGGCTCCCGCACCAGCAACCACGGCGCCCGCACAGGCGCCGGCTGCTACGCAAGCTCCAGCCGCTGCCGCGGCTACGCAACCCCCCACCCCTGAGGCTACTGTAATCGCCTCGCACCCCGGCTCGATCACGATTTGGAGCATGGCCATGGTGCTCCACGAGAACCTGATGAACGCGGCGATCGATGCCTACAAAAAGGTAAATCCCGACCAGAAGTTCGACTACCAGCCCCAGCCAGGCGACTTTACCACCAAGGAACGCGCCGCTCTGGCGGCCAGCGGGGCGCCCGACCTGTTCATCATGCACGGTACGGCTTTGCTGGAGTTTGCAGTCGCCGGGGCGTTGATGCCCTTGACACCCTCCGTCTTCACGGTGGATGAAGTCAAGCGCGACTTCATGCCCGAAACCTATCTGCAGTCGCTCTACAAGGACAATATCTACGCTCTCGGCGTCCCAGATCCGCCAGGCGACGCCGGCCTGGTGGTGAACCTGGACGACCTGGCTACCGCCGGACTTAAGCCGTTGGCAGTCTTCGACAGCACCGACCAGATGTTGCAGTACGGCCAGAAGCTAACCGTCATGAAGGGCAACGAGGTGCAGCGCGCAGGCTTGATGTACACCGGCGAAAATAATACCCCCGCTTACTGGTTGAGTTACATCGTTGACCAGGGCGGCAAGTTCTTCGACAATGACAAGCAGGTATTCACGGTGCAAACGCCCGAGGCCGAGAAGGCTCTCCAATTCTTCTACGATATCGTGTGGAAGGAGCGCCTGGACGATCCGGCCCTGGGCAATAACATGTTCAACGCGCTCGGCCAGGGATTGGCCAGCATGGCCTTTATGTGGCCCGAGTTTATGCCATTGGCGAAGGTCAGTTTCCCGGACCTGAAGATGGGCTTTACAGTGAAACCGGGTATGACTGCCGGTAAGCCGGCAATCTTCAACCACAGCGATACCTGGAACCTGGCTGCGTGGAACGGCTCCCTGAACAAGGACGCTGTGGTCAAGTTCCTGCAGTTCTGCAGGGGGAAGGACGTTCAGCGCTCGATGCTGACGCAGAACCCCGGCATGTCGCCGCTGAAGGCCATCGACTTTGACCCCAATGAGACGTTCTGGAAGACGGGCGATGGCGCGTACATGGCGCCGGCGCTCGACGCCGTCACCAAGGGCCAGCTCCGCTATTACGGCCCCTTCGGGAACATGGATACCCTCGAGTACAATATCATGTCCCCGGTGATCACCGACCTGCTCCAGAAGAAGTACGCGACCGTCAAGGAAGCTCTGGCCGCCATGGAGGCCAAGCTGAATGCTGAGTTCAAGAACTATCAGCAGAAGTACCCCAGCCTGCCGCCGGTGCAGGTATACTTCGACGGGTTCCCCGCAGACCTGATGCAGGGGATCCCGATGAAGCCGGCGTAAGCCGGGCCCTGTGCGGTTAATCTCCCGGATCCCTCTTGCCGTTGGCGGGAGGGATCCGGCTTGGGTGCGACGAAGGAAGTTGAGCCTTGACAAACGTGAATGCTGTCGCTCGCGGCTTGAGCCTGTACAAGATGATCCGGCGCCCGCGCGTGCTCTTCCCCTGGCTGGTCCTGACGCCTATCCTGGTCTACTACGCAGTATTTCTGATCTACCCCCTTGTTTACGCGGTGTGGGTCAGTCTGCACCTGTGGATCATCGAGAAGCCCGACAGCAGCCCATTCGTCTTGCTGCAGAACTATCGGGATCTCTTGCTGCCCACGTCACGTTTCCCGGCCGCCTTCTTCAACACTTTGAAGTACGTGGCCATCCGGACGGTCGTGCTGGTACCGGCGGGGTTGTTGCTCGCGCTGTTGCTCAGCCGGTTCGTGCGGTCGCAACGCTTCTACCTCTTTTGCGTCTTCGCGCCGGTGGTGTGCCCAGGCGCGGCCATCGCCGTCTTGTGGACCGTGTTACTGCACCCGCGCTTCGGCATGATCAACAACGTGATCATGGGACTGGGACTGCCCAGGCAGGGCTTTCTCACCTCGGCGGATCAGGCGCTTTATGCAATCGTCGGCGTTGACATCTGGCAGAATATGGGCTTCGGCGCGGTCATTTTCCTGGCCGGGCTGCTCGGCATCCCAGAGCAATTCATCGAGGCAGCGCGCATCGACGGCGCCAATCGCTGGCAGCTTTTCTGGAAGGTCACCCTGCCGTTGCTGGCGCCCACGACGCTCTTCGTCACAGTCATCACCCTCATTGGCGCCTTTCAGGTGTTCGACCTGATCCTGGTGATGACCGACGGTGGGCCGGGCTACGCCACGTACGTGCTCTCGTACTTGATTTACAACGAAGGCATGCTCCGCAACAACATGGGCTCGGCGACAGCGATTGCGCTGATCATGTTCATCATAATCATGCTTTTCACGCGTCTTGAGTTCCGGCTCATGCGGCCACGTTGGGAGTATTGAGAGAGTCGAGGAGGGAACTGACTATGGCTCGGCAGATGAATGCGTCGTTGGCGCGAGCCCCATGGAACCGGCGGATACGGATCGGCAAGCTGCTCGAGATGAGTCTGCTGCACCTCGTGATGCTCGCAATCTCGGCCCTCATGTTCTTGCCTTTCTTGTGGATGGTGCTTTCGTCCTTCAAGGGGTTTCGCGAGATCCTGTCGCTCACGCCCACGCTCTGGCCGAAACGGTTCACGTTGGTTAACTACCAGACAATCATGACTCAGCTGCCGTTCCCTCGCTATTTTCTCAACAGCTTTGGAATGGCAACGACCATAACGGCCATCGTCCTCTTCACGAGTTCTCTATGCGGCTATGTTTTTGCCAAGTTCGAGTTCGTCCTGAAGAATCTCATTTTCACCCTCATCATCAGCAGCATGATGATACCCTTCGCAGTGGTGGTGTTGCCGCTCTATCTCATGATAGCGCGCATGCATCTGACCAACAACTACGTCGGATTGGTGTTGCCAAGCTTTATGAGCGCATTCGGCGTGTTCCTGATGCGGCAGTTCATGGAAGCCATCCCGAGCGAGCTGGTAGACGCGGCGCGCATCGACGGTGCGGGCGAGATGTGGATCTACTGGCAAATCATGATCCCCCTGTCGATGAGTGCGCTGTCTGCACTGGGTGTCTTCACCTTCCTCTGGTCCTGGAACAACCTCTGGTGGCCGCTGATGATTATCTCGCAGCCGGCCATGCGCCCGCTGCCACTGGGCATCGCCTCTCTTGCCTGGGAGTTTGCCACGCGTACCGACCTGGTAGTCGCCGGAGCGGCCATTGCCGTCGTGCCGGTGCTGGTCCTGTTCATGCTCATGACTCGCACCATCGTGCGCGGCGTAGCGCTGACCGGCATGAAATAGACCGGGAACCACTGCCGGGTGATACAACCTGGTTTCGAGGAGCACACAGAATCATGCGTGAGATGACGGGGCGCGAACGAGTGTTGGTCGCCTTGCGCCGACAGCAGCCGGATCGCGTGCCCTACCTGGAAAGCGTGATCGAGGAGGCAGTGGGGCTCGACCTGCTGGGCATCCCCCGCCCGCCGAAGACGACCAAAACTCAGCCCGACGACGACGACCCGGTGTCGGTAGGCGCGTTCCTCAAGAGCGAATACTACCGACCGCAGGAGCTGGCCGAAAACGTGGGCCTGGACGGCATTGGCACCTTCTGCTTCCCGAAAATGGCCACCACCCAGCAAGAGAGCGCCGGGCGCAAGATGGTATCGGGCGGCACGATCCGCACGCGCGCTGACCTGGCTCATATTCATCTGCCCGACCCAGACGACCCTGCCCTGTACGAGCCGCACCGCCGGTTCATTGCGGAGAACCGCAGCAGCGGGCGCGCCCTCTTCTGCTTCTTCAGCATGGGCTCGGATCCCGTCGTGCTCGGCATGGGTCTGCAAGCCTTCGCCCTGGCCCTCTATGACGACCGGTCGCTGGTCGACGAACTCTTCGACATCTACAGCGATTGGTCCGTCCGGGTGGCGCAACATCTCAACGTACTGGGCTTCGACTTCCTCTGGCTTGCCGATGACATCGCGTTTAAGACCGGGCCGTTCGTGTCGCCGCGCGTCTTCCGCACGCTTGTCCTACCGCGTTTCCGGCGTGTTGTCGAGCAAGTCACGCTACCCTGGATTTTCCATTCGGACGGCAACGTCTTGCCGATCCTGGACGATCTGCTGACTTTAGGTATGAGCGGCCTGCACCCGTGCGAGCCAGACGCGATGGATTTGGGGAAGCTGAAGCGGCGCTATGGGAAGGCCCTGTGCCTGTGCGGCGGAATAAGCGTCGACGCGCTGGGGCGGGGCACGCCCGAACAGGTGGACGGCCTCGTGAGGGAAGCGATCCAGGCTGCGGCAGCAGGCGGGGGCTACATCTGCGGTAGCTCGAATAGCGTGCCGGACTATTGCCGGGCAGAGAACGTGCGGGCGATGGCGCAGGCGATCCGCAAGTACGGATGCTATCGATCTGATTTGTGAACCAGAGCGAAATCACTCAACGGAGAAAAGCAATGGACGACAAACACGTGCTTCAAATCGTGTCTCATACCCACTGGGACCGGGAATGGTACTTCACTTTCCAGCAGTACCGGCACCGGCTCGTCAAGTTGATGGACCGGCTGCTCAACTTGCTGGCGCGGGAGCCTCGCTTTAAGTACTTTACCCTCGACGGGCAGACGATCGCCGTGCGCGATTACCTGGAGATCCGGCCGGAGCGTGAGCCGGAGGTCCGGCAGGCCATCCGCGACGGGCGGCTACTGATCGGGCCGTGGTATACGCAGCCGAACGAGTTCATGTCCAGCGGGGAGGCGATGATCCGCAACCTGATCCTGGGTTTGCGTGAGGCGGAGGGCTTCGGCGGCGCCATGCGGATCTGTTACCTACCGGATGCGTTTGGCAACATCTCGCAACTGCCGCAGATCCTGCGTGGCTTCGGCATCGAGGACGTGATCGGCTGGCGGGGCCTGCCGGCGGGGACGAAGCTGGCGAGCGACTGGATCGGGGCCGACGGCAGCCTCTGCAAGTTCTTCTACCTCTACCAGACCTACGGGCACGGCAGCGGGTTACCACTGACCGACGAAGAGACGGTCGAGGTGCTTGACGGAACGCCCTTCAAGCAGCCGCCGCTGGCGAAACGCATCCAGGACCTGGTGGCGACGTTCGAGCCGCGCGCGACCAGCCCCTATCTCCTGCTGATGAACGGAGTGGACCATGCTTTTGCACAGGCGGACCTACCGGCGGTAATCGACAAGATCAACCAGACGCTGCCGGGCTTGAGCGCCGAGCACGCGACGTTCGCGCAGCACATTGAAGCGGTCAAGGCGTACCACGAGCAACACCAGGTGCCGTACCCGCAACTTTGCGGCGAGCTGCACGAATCGATCGAGTCGTGGGTTCTGGTGGACTCGCAGTCGACGCGGGCGCCCGTCAAGATCACGAATGACCGCATCGAGCGGCTGTTCGAGAAGTGGCTGGAACCGTTCGCGGCGTACGCCTGGCTGCTCGGGCAGCCCTACCCGCAGGGCGAGATCTGGCAGGCGTGGAAGTATCTGCTCGAAAACCACGCTCACGATAGCATGGCCTGCGCCAGCGTCGATCCGACCTATCACCAGGTGATGACGCGCTTTGAATGGGCAGAGGAGCTTGGGCACGAGGTCGTCAACGAGGCCTTGCAGGTTATCGCCAACCAGGTCGGGCACGAGAAACTGGTGCTGGTGTTTAACCCGCTCAATTGGGCCCGCTCGGGCGTCGTGACGGCGACGCTCGACGTCCCAAAGGCCCTAGGTCTTGGATCGCCCCGACTGTATGACGGCGACAGGGCGGTGCCACTGGCGATTAACCGGGTGAGTGATAACACCCTGGTGCGCTTCAACCCGCGTATGGGTTTTACTTTCCCGATCCCGGTCGAGCGCTACGAGGTGACATTCATGGCGAACGACGTGCCGGGGTGCGGCTACCGAGCCTACCGGCTGGACGGGGCGCCGCGCCAGGAGGCGCTGACGGGCGGGTTGATCACAGCGCCAGGCTGCCTGGAGAACGAGTACGTGCGCGTGCAGGTGAACGGCGATGGAACGCTGGACCTGACGGACAGGCAGACGGGGCAGATGTTCCCAGCCTTGCACCTGTTCGAAGACTCGGGCGAGGCGGGCCATGGGTTCCACCATGACGCGCCGCAGCACGATACGATCGTGTACAGCAAGGGGACTGCCGCGCGCATCAGCGTGATCGAGCAGGCACCCTGGGCAGCGGCGCTGCGGGTTGAGATGACCCTGGAGGTGCCCGAGGGTCTGCTTTTGAGCCGGACGGCGCGTACGGAAAAGACCGTGCCTTGTACTATCAGCAGCACGATCCGCCTGGCCGCCGGGAGTCGGCGCGTCGACGTCGAGACGACCGTCGACAACCGGGCCAAAGATCACCGGCTGCGCGTCACCTTCCCGACGGGACTCGCCGCCGACTTCTCACACGCGGCGCAGCCATTCGACGTGGTGGCGCGGCCGGTGCAGTTGCCGGACCTGAACCTTTACCCGGGCGAGAAGCAATCGCCCGTAAACCCGCAGGGCGGCTTCGTGGACGTGAACGACGGGCGAGTGGGGCTGATGATCGCCAGCCAGGGGCTGATGGAATACGAGGTGACCGACCGGCCCGACCGGAGCATCTGTGTGACGCTACTGCGCTGCGTGCAGAAACTACACCCTGGGCCATTCTGGGACTGTGAGGAGATGCAGCTTCATGAAGCGCAGTGCCTGGGGCAGACCACCTTCCGGTACAGCATCATCCCGCACGAGGGAACCTGGAGCGCGGCGCTGCGCGATGCGTACGAGTTCCGGTTCCCCATGCAGGCCACCCGGCAGCAGCCACTGGAGGAAGAGGTCTTGCCCGACTTCCAGGCCCTGCCGGCCGAGCGCAGCCTGCCGCCGGCACATTCGTTCTTGCAGGTGGAGCCGGATACGCTGCTGGTGAGCGCTGTCAAGAAACACGAAGAGCGGGAAGCGTTGGTCGTGCGGGTGTTCAACCCGGGCGAGAAGGACGTGCGCTGCCGGGTGCGAGCGGCGGCACCGGGCTTCGGGGTGAGCCGGGCCTACCGGACCAACCTGCGTGAGGAGCGGCAGGAAGAGCTGCCGCTGGACGAGGCCGGCTGGGCGACGGCCAGCGTTCACGGCAAGGGGTTGTTGACGGTGGAGCTGGAAGGCAAGTGAGCACCCTCGCTATCCATCCCTGTACGCCACGCCAGCGAATGCTGGCGGCGTACACCGGCCAGTACTCGGATGCGGTGCCGGTCGCGCCGGAGTTCTGGTGTTACGTCCCCGCCAGGCTGCTGGGCATCCCTATGTACGAACTGGAAGAGGACGTACCACACTGGCAGGCGCTGCAGCAGACCTTCAAGCACTACCGATGCGAGGGCTGGGGAATCGTGGCCCCCGAAACGCCGGATGATTGGGGAGGAAAGCGTGAGACCCAGATCCGGCGCCTGTCGCCCGAGCGGCTGGAGCGGCACTCGGTGCTGGAATCGGGCGGGAGACGCCTTGAAGCACGCAGCCTGATGGACGCGCAGGAGCCGTCGTGGGTGATAGAGCGGCCGATCAAAGACTTCGCCGCCGATTGGCCTGTCTACGAGCGGATGACGCTGGCGCCGCCCGAGGCGCTGGACTGGGATCCGGTGCAGAGTGCGCTGGATGCGGTAGGCGAGGAGTACCTGCTTGAGGTCTACGTGGGCCTGCCTTTCGTCGATTTTGCCGGGAATCCCCGGGCGGGCGGCTTCGAGCAGGTGATCCTGGACCTGGCCGACCACGAACGAGAGCTACGGGCACTGCAGGAGCGCTACATCGAGAACATGGTGGCCAAGATTGGCTACGCCTTCGCCCACACGACGGCGCGCTCGGTCTTCATCGGCTCGACATGGTCGACCCTGTCGCTCTTGAGCCCTAGAATTTGGCGGCAATGGGAGAAACCAGTGCTGGAGGCGGCCGCGTGCGCGGCGCACGAGGCGGGCGGTCTGCTGCATCACCATTTTCACGGGCGTTGCATGTCGGTCGTGGAAGAGCTGGCAGCGCTGGGCTGTGATTGTATCTGTCCGTTCGAGCGTCCGCCCGGCGGCGATGTGACCGACCTGAGGAAAGTCAGGCAGATGCTCGGCGAGCGCTGTGCGTTCAACGGTAATGTGCATACCGTCGAGACCTTGATCCGTGGTACGCCGATCGATGTGCGCCGTGAGGTGGCCGAGATCCTGGAGGCGTTCAGGGACTCACCGCGCCTGATCGTCGGGACCGGCGACCAGGTGGGCGGCGAAACGCCAGATGAGAATGTTTATGCAATGATAGAGAGCGTGCGAGAATATGGAAAGAGGTGAAGGATAGTTTACCCCACGCTGCGCGAGTTAAATCACCAGATGGGAGGGAGCTAAAGTGAAACGTTCGGAGATCAACCAAATCATGCGCGATGCGGCTTCGTTCTTTGCGAGCCACAACTTTCTGCTGCCGCCCTTTGCCTATTGGACGCCGGCCGAGTGGCGAACCAAGGGCGACGAGGTGCGGGAGATCGTAGACCGGGAACTGGGCTGGGATATCACCGACTTCGGCTCGGGTGACTACCAGCGAACGGGCCTGTTCATGTTCGTGCTCCGGAATAGCGACCAATCGCCGAACCGGACCATTCCAAACAAGGTCTACGCGGAGAAAATACTGATCGTCGATCCGGGCCAAGTGACGCCCATGCATTTTCACTGGCGCAAAGTGGAAGACATCATCAATCGGGGCGGGGGTGAGCTGGTCATCCAGCTCCATAACTCCACGCCCGATGAGGGTCTGGCGGAGAGCGACGTGACGGTCAATATGGATGGCGTGCGACGGGTAGTCAAAGCCGGCGATTGCGTGCGTCTGCGGCCCGGCGAGAGCATCACGCTGCCTAACGGCCTCTACCATAAGTTCTGGGGCGAGAGCAAGAGGGTGCTGGTGGGCGAAGTCTCGCTGGCGAACGACGACAACACCGATAATCGTTTTTATCTGCCGGTCGGTCGCTTCCCGGAGATCGAGGAGGACGAAACGCCGCTGTATCTGTTGTGCAAGGATTATCCGAATTACTACCGAGGCTAAATGCACTTCCAATAGCGATTGAAGGCGGTACCATGTATGATCAGTTGACAGCATCGGTCGTAGGGTGCGGCTCCGGCGGCTCGCTAAGTCTTGAGGCGTTGTCTGCTTCTGACCGCTTCAAGCTTGTGGCTGCAACAGACCTGAGGCCAGACGTATCGGCGGCGATCGCGGCCAAGTATGGCATCCAGACGTTTACGCATCATGAGGAAATGTTCTCAAGGTGTCCCACCGACGTCGTGTGCGTCAGCACATACGCGCCGACCCACGAGGCCGTCGCGATGCATGCCTTGAAGCTTCCTCTCAAAGGCGTTCTGGTTGAAAAGCCGCTGGCCGATACGGTCGCCTCGGGCCGGCGCATTCTGGCTGCCTGCAAGGCCAGAAAGCTCAATCTGGCCGTGCCCCACGGACTGCTCGTTGGGGAAACGCCAATGGAGATCCTATCAAGGGTGCGATCTGGCGAGATCGGCGCACTCAAGCTCGTTGACATTCAGGTCGCCGGTTGGGACATCATCAACGCAGGCATCCACTGGCTGAACTACTTCGTGCACCTTACAGACCTCGAACCTATAGACTATGTGATGGCTATCTGCGACGCGAGTACCCGGACGTATCGGGATAGCATGCAGGTGGAAACCCTGGGCGTCACGTACGTCCAGACAAAGAGCGGCGTTCGGTGCGTGCTGAACACCGGCGATGAAGTACGAACCAACCGTGCAGGAAAGGGTACTGTGTACCGCATCGTGGGCACCGCGGGACAGATCGAATTCTGGGGCTGGGAGAACGGCTACTATATTCAGAACGCCAAGTTTCCCATGGGAACTGTTCTGACTCCCGTACAACTGCCGCGTTCCGGGCATCAGCGCCACCTGGAGAACATGGCTGATATGATCGATAACGGGGCCACCGACCACAGTGTAGCCGAGAGTTCGCTGTTTGCACTCGAGATCTGTGAAGCGGCTTACCTCTCGAACCGGCACCGCTGCAAGGTGACGTTCCCCCTCGAGAAGTTCGCCCCGATTGAACCGAGCGATTGGGATCCCGGCCAGGCTTACACGGGCGTGGGCGGCGGGCGTGATGGGCGCAAGCTCTAAAGAGGTTGACGCATTGGAGGGCCACTATGACTTCGTCATGCTTTGGAGTTGTGGGCAGTGGTTGGAGGGCTGAGTTCTACCTGCGCATCGCACAGGCCCTCCCAGATCGCTTTCGCGTGGGCGGCATAGTCGTGCGCCGTGAGGATAAAGCACGGCTGATGGAGAAAACGTGGGGTGTGAAGACTTACGGCGACCTGAGTGCACTGCTGGCTTCACAAGACCTGCAATTTGTGGTCGTATCCACCCCGAGGGAGGCCACGCCGAGTGTACTTCGCGACTTGGCACGCAGTGGGATGGCGGCTCTCGCCGAGACGCCACCAGCTCCCGACTTGCAGGGCCTGGTCGAGATGAACAGGCTGACCCAGGCCGGAGCCAAGATCCAGGTAGCCGAGCAGTACCAGTTCCAGCCACTCCACGCCGCGCGCATTTCGCTAGCCCGTTCTGGTAGGATCGGCCCTGTGTCTCAAGCTCAAGTCTCGGTCGCTCACGGCTATCATGGCATCAGTTTGATTCGCAAGTTCCTAGGGATCGGCTTCGAAAACGCGACCATAAGGGCACGTGAGTTCGCCTCCCCAATCATCGCCGGGCCAGATCGTAGCGGACCTCCGACGTCTGAGCGCGTCGAGGATTCACGCCAAACCATAGCCTGGCTGGATTTCGGTGACAAGCTCGCAGTGTACGACTTCACCGGTGACCAATACCTATCCTGGATCCGTGGCCTGCGAGTCCAGGTGCGGGGCATGAGGGGGGAGATCAGTGATTTCTCGTGCAAGTTCTTGAAGGACTTCCAGACTCCAGTCGAATTGGCGCTGAAGCGCGTCGATGCGGGGGCAAATGGGAATCTCGAAGGTTACTACCATAAAGGCTTTCTGGCAGGTGATGAGTGGGTCTATCAGAACCCATTTGTGCCGGCAAGACTTTCCGATGATGAGATAGCCGTGGCAACCTGCTTGGAGAGAATGGCTCGGTACGCGGCAGGTGGCCCAGGGTTCTATGACTTGGCAGAGGCCTCACAAGATCACTATCTGGCACTAATGGTCGATGAAGCCCTGAGAAACGGGCAACCGATCACGACGACCTGTCAGTCCTGGGCGCAGTGGTAGTGGACTGCTCTAGGACCGCCGATTGAGTGCTCCGAAGTGACAGGACGGCTGGGTTTAGCCGTCCTGTCGCATGTATCGTGATATTGGGTGAACGTTCCTCTCCTTACCCCACGACCTGGTCACAGTAAACCGCAAACTGTCACTTTTGTGTTGACATCTACCCATAGATATCCATGAAATCATTGCAATCGCTGATTGCGTCGGTGACACGATGCTTGGGCAGAATCGCCTCAGTTCGGTCAAATTCTACCTTGGCTCAGGCCATTTCGTATCCAGACTCTCCCGTCCACTATACCGGTCCACCTTACTGGACGAGGCGACCTCCAGCTTCGTCGTTGTCCATCGCCTGAGCACCGTCCGACGCGCCGATCAGATCCTGGTCCTGATCGACAGCGAGATCGTCGCGGGCGGGCGGCACGAGGGACTGCTGGCCCAGCGAGGCGCCTACTACTGGAATACGTCTGCCAGATCCAGCCGAATATTGCGCGCAGTAATGGACAGGAGGGATGATCGACACGCTGGCGATCAGCGACGCCTTCCCTGAAGCGGTGATTTCGATTATGATATTGCTTAAGGAGCATCCCACTCATGCCATTTCGTTACAACAACCAAGGACCATGGTACAAGGGCAACACTCATATCCATACGACGGCGTCCGATGGGGGTAAGACCTGCTCGGAAGTGGCGGCGCTCTATGCCGGTGCGGGATACCATTTTCTATTCGCCACCGATCATTGGCACGTCTCAAATGCCACGCCGGCACCTCTTTTATGGTTGGACGGAGTAGAACTGGACGGCCACGATCATGCGAAGCGGTATTACCATATAGTCTGCCTGGGCAAGATCGAAGGTATCACCAAGCAGATGGGATTCGTCCACGCGGTCCAAAGTGCGCAGGCTCAGGGCGCTCTCCTGGTGTTGGCGCACCCTTTTTGGACCGGCAACTCATTCGACGACACAACGCATTTTAGTTTTCACGGAGTAGAGATCTACAATCATGTCTGTCAATGGCTGAACGGCAAGGGTGACGGTCGAGTCTTCTGGAGTGAAATGCTGCGCCAGAATCCCGAAACTCTCGCCTTTGCTGCGGACGATGCCCACTTGAAGCCAGAACACCCCGGCTGGAACGGAGGGTGGATTATGGCTCATGCCCCAACCCTCTCGGCCGTCGCAATCATAGACGCGATCCGCAGCGGTAACTACTATTCATCGTGCGGCCCCGAGTTCCAGCACATCGAGTTTGACGGTACTTCGGTAAGAATCACCACCTCCCCCGTGCAGTTTGTACGCCTGGTCGGTCCGGGATCTCTAGGAAAGCGGCTCGGGAGTTTCGGGAGCGAACGGATCACAGCCGCCACCTTGACTGTGCCTCCAGAATGGGAGTACGCCTATATCGAGATTGAGGATGGCCAGGGCCACAGGGCCTGGACGAACACGCTGTTCACGCGGGGCGATCCCCCGAGTAGCCGGGCAAATAATCTGGCTTTGCCCCTGGCGGAGTGATTTCGGCCATGATATGTCCATCTCGATGGTAAAAGGAACACCCACGTGGATCGCGCTGCTCGTCGCCACCGTCCTGCTGGCGGGCTGCAGTGCCGCTTCCACCGCGTTGACCGGTCCGGCCAACACAACTGTTGGCGCGACGGCCACCGCTGGCGCCGCATATCCTGCGGCACCCACGGGTGTGCCTGTCCCTGTGGTGACGAACCGGAGCAGTGCAATTCCCGCCGAGCCATCTGCCGCTGCCACGTCCGATCTCGCCCCGACGACGACTGCTGCGCTCGTGGCCATCTCTACGGTGAAGCCGCTGCTGGCCCCCACCGGGGCGCCGGCTGCGACAACGCAGCCCACACCCACGCCGGCTACCGTGCCCTCGCAAGACCCAAATCCGCTCCAGATCGCCGTCATGCGCCAAAAGAGCTATCCGGGCAGTGCGATCACTTTCGAGCAAACGCTGGCGCCGGGAGCCAATTGCAATCAGTATATCGTCTCCTACCGCTCCGATGGTTACAAGATCTACGCCCTGATGACCATCCCCAAAGGCACGAAGCCGGCCACTGGCTGGCCGGTGATCATCTTCAATCACGGCTATATTCAGCCCGACCAGTACGTCACCACCGAACGCTACGTGGCCTATGTGGACGCCATCGCCCGCAGCGGCTACATCGTCTTCAAGTCCGATTACCGGGGCCATGGTCGTTCGGAGGGGCCGACGACCGGGGGTGGCTACGGATCGCCGGGTTACACGGATGATGTGCTCAATGCCCTGGCCTCGCTCAAGGCTTACCCGGATGGCGACCCCAAACGGATCGGCATGTGGGGTCACTCCATGGGCGGAAGTATCACCCTGCGGGCGATGGTGTTGTCAAAGGATATCCGGGCGGGCGTCATCTGGGCGGGTGCGGTCGCACCGTACCCGGACATCTTCGCCCTGGGGAAGGCACCCTATCCCGCCCGGTCCCCTGGCGAGACTG
>Ga0209540_10000974_pt1 | contig 22973 bp, 11 predicted proteins | sample BarGraIncu01121A_FD_184501 | JGI IMG/M metagenome (GOLD analysis project Ga0209540, IMG submission 184501) | Arctic peat soil microbial communities from Barrow, Alaska - Barrow Graham LP Incubations 011-21A (SPAdes) (version 2) | ecosystem: Environmental > Terrestrial > Soil > Wetlands > Peat... | reverse complement strand
TAAAATGCCGGCTCCTGCTCGTATTGTACAAGAAAACATCGTTGGTCCATCGCTGGGTAAAGAAGCTATCAATAATGGGTTAATTTCATTTATCATTGCATTTATATTAGTATTGCTTTACATGATCCTGTATTATGGAATTGTACCGGGTCTGATTGCCGACTTAGCACTGCTTGCTAACATGTTCTTCCTTTTTGGTATTTTAGCATCCTTCGGTGCAGTATTAACCCTCCCCGGTATTGCGGGGATTGTGCTCACGCTGGGTATGGCTGTTGATGCAAACGTACTGATGTATGAGCGTATCCGAGAGGAAATGAACAAAGGAAAAACAATGAAAAAAGCGATTGATGATGGTATTGGCCATGCACTTTCGGCAATCATTGACTCCAATGTTACTTCAGTCATAACAGCTATTATTTTAATTTATTTTGGAACAGGGCCAATTAAAGGTTTTGCGGTAAGTGAAATTATCGGGGTAGCCACTTCATTCTTTACCTCTGTATTCTTAACCCGTTATATGCTGTATTTATACGCAAACCACGAAAGTGCGAAAGAAATTTCATTTATTACCGGTGTTACTAAAAACTGGTTTAAAGACACAAAAATCGATTTCATGGGAATTCGTAAATGGTTGTATGGTCTGTCTACTGCTATGATAGTAATCAGCTGTATCTCTTTTGCCACTCGTGGATTTAGTTTGGGTGTTGACTTCTCTGGAGGTAGAAATTACGTTGTAAGTTTTGATCAACCAGTAAGTACCGAAAAAGTACGCTCATTACTTGCCAATGCCTTTGATGGAGATATGCCTCAAGTAATTACTATTGGTTCCGACAATCAGGTTCGAATTGCCACAAAATATAAGATAGACAACAATGCTTCAACTATTGATAACGAAATTGAAGGAAAACTGTATGACAATTTAAAACCATTACTTAAAGGTTCGGTCACAAAGGCTGAATTCATTAAGGAAAATATAAAAAGCTCTCAGAAAGTAGGACCAACTGTAGCGGATGACATTAAGCGATCTGCTGTATGGGCCGTAATTTTTGCTATTTTTGGAATTGGGTTGTATATCTTTATCCGATTCAGAGAATGGGGTTATGCGTTGGGAGCCATTGTTTCGTTAGCTCACGATGCAATCATCACACTTGGACTGTTCTCCTTGTTATATGGTTTCCTTCCATTCTCTATGGAAATTGATCAGGCATTTATAGCAGCTATATTAACGGTAATCGGTTATTCGGTTCACGACACGGTAATCAACTACGACCGTATTCGTGAGAATGTACTCTTGTTCCCTAAACGAGACAGAATATCATTGATCAACTTATCCGTAAACGAAATGTTGGGACGAACATTTAGTACAACCATGACTGTAATTCTGACTTTGACTGCCATGTTTATTTTCGGTGGTGAAACAATCAGAGGATTTATATTTGCCATGTTGTTTGGTATATTTATCGGAACTTATTCTTCTGTATTTATTGCTTCGCCAATTACAGTGGAAATGGAAAAACTGATTGGTCTGTCCAGAGCTAAAAAAGCACGGAAGCAACTTGCTCATGATGAAATCAAAAAATAATTCATAGAAATACGTTTTATAAAAGCCGGAGAAGCCTTACTGAATTATCAGTAAGGCTTCTTTATTTTAGTATAGAACAGCCCGAAAAGTTCTACGCAGAACTATCTGCAAGAAGCATCTTGGAGCTATTTTATATACTCCAAAGACCTATGTCCTAAATTATTCTTAGATGCGTCTTTTAGCTTCCTATTATTCATCCAATTACAGAAAGCAATGTTTCAATTATTATTCAGCCTTAATTTGCTTATAAAAAAAGATCTGATTAACTTAGCTGCGTAAAATAGAATTTCTATTATGGAACTTTAAATAAGATATTATTCTTTGCCTAAGAAATAATAAAGGACAATTCAAACTTATGAAAAAGACAGGAGTATTCAAGTATATACCATACTGGCTTATTACCCTCATTTGTATCAATTGGTACAGCTGTTCTCTTATGCCCGATAAGTTGAAGACCGCCGAACAATTAATAGAAGCTTCTCCCGACTCCGCTTTAAGAATCCTTCAACAACTCTCGTCCGAGAAATTCAACTGCGAAGCGGACAGCGCTTTATACGGGCTATTATTATTCAGGGCACTTGATAAAAAGCTACTCCCGCTCAAGCCCTACTCTCTGCTTAGTTTCTCGCTCAATTATTATCAACGACATCACGATAAGGTACGCCTGGCATATTGCCTGCTATACAAAGGACGCTCGGATAAATATGCGCTGAGATATGATGATGCTATGGATCGTTACTTAAAAGCCAATGATATAATACAATCTGGAAATGATTTTCTGCTTTTGGGTCGGATTAATTCCGATATTGGTGATATTCATGATATTCAAAAAGATTATACCTTAGCCCGAAAAAAGTACCAACTAGCTTATCAATATTTCACAAAGCTCAAATTGCAGTCATTGGCTTTTAACTCATTGTTGGATATTGGAAGAACATATCATACTGCTAAAGAATACCACACAGCACAGCACTATTACAGAAAGGCTTTTCGACATGTATGTGATTCTATTCAATATGGTGCTTTGCTTCAAGAAATTGCCATTAACCACTACGAGAATAAACAATATGACTCGGCATTACTTTATTTTCGGAAAGTGATTTCGTATCCTTATATCCTAAACAATCGTGCAATTCGTTATTATTATGTAGCCGATCTTTTTTTCGATCTGCAACAAATAGATTCAGCAGGTTATTATGCTAAAAGGTCCTTTTCATATAACCCGGATATACGAACACGGCGAGAATGTTATCGGATACTCACCAATGTGGCGTACACAGCAGGCGATAAGAAAATGATGTCGGTATACATGAATAGATACTAGAAATAAGCGACTCATTACGCAAAATTGATGCACAAACAAAAGGAAGCGTATTGGAAACAATGCACGAAACAAGACAGAAATTTTCGAATACCAAACTGGAACGGTTCTATTTATTTGGATTGCTATTGCTTTTTATAACCATCAGTTGCTTCATTTTTATTCTAACACGGAAACAGATTCAAAAAGAGAAGCTCCGGATAGAAGAAATACATCAGCAACAAAAGATAATGATCCGTAAAGAGGTGGTAGACAAACAGCGGAAAGCTTTAAGCAAACGGATGGAAGAGATAAAAGCCACACAGGCTAAAGAACGCAAAAACAGTTCGTCGGCAATGAAAGATGCAATGGACAGGGAACTGTACAACCAACTCCTGCATCTGAATGATGTAGAATACTTCGACCGTGAGATGGATGTACTGCTTAACAATATGGTGAGCAAACTCAAAAACCGCTACCCATCCATTACCGACAAAGAGAAAACCTGGTGTTGCCTACATCTGCTGTGCGTACCGTCAACAGATATTCTCATGCTATTCAACTATAAAATAGACAGTCTGAACAAAATGAAACAACGGTTGGCTCAAAAAGTCCAACTGAATGGAGTTGCAGAAATCGACAATTTTCTGAATGAATTACTTTCCCAGGAATAATCAGATTCAGACTTTTTTCACCTTGCCTGAAATTGAAAATTATCCTGCTTTTGACCATGCCCTGCTCTAAAAAGGGCATTTTTGCCTCTCTTTTTTCAGACCAAAAAGCAGCGTCCTATAAATACTTCGAAAAAACGGATTAAACAACTGATTTACAATAGTGATTAAAAAAGTTGCGTCCTATAGATTTCTGCCTCAAAATTTGGAAATAACCCACACATGCCATTAAATTAGCACCGTATAAAAGTATCGGCTACACCTCAGTGAGCTTAAGTTCAATTTTTAAATGCAAGTTATGAAAAAATTAAATTTCGCTTTTTTATGCATCATTGCACTCATATTGGGTCTGTCACCTACCCAATATTGCTACTCGGATATCCTAATAAAAAAAGACAGTGCTCCACCCCCTGAACCCGGAAAAGCCAATGCCAAACCTGTATTTACAATTCCTGTTAGTGCTACTATCGATAACAATGAATTATTCGTATTTTTCAATAGCCCAATAAGCATAGCCACAGTTAGTATATACGACGAAACAGATCAACTGGTCTATCAGACTACGGTTGACAGCACGTTCAGCACAGTACTTGCTATCGAAGTTGGCGGCTGGGAAAGTGGAAGTTACAAACTACGAATTGCTTACAACGATGTTAAACTTATAGGAGAATTTCAGTTATAACGGCTTAGTGTAACTAATTACTTATTTTTTATGATCTGACACAGTAGGCGGTACAGCTAATTAAAAAGTCCGGCAAACATTGGGTAACTTATCTATTTTCAGCCTTAACGTTTTACATAGCAGGATAATTACGAAAAACCGGGATTATAAAAAGCTGTACCGTTTATTTATTCTAAAATACACAATTACTTTATATTAATATTTAAAATTACTCTTTTATGGCTACATCTGATAAAAGCAGGGTAACTGTTGAACTGTATGATTTGACAATTACCGAACGGAAAGACGATCGTTTTGGTCGTGTAGTAACTAACAACTCACTTGGAATAAATGATTTGGTGAAAAAAGCGGTGGCTCATCGAACCGATTTGAATCCCACCACCCTGCAAGCCTCGTTTGATATTTTAAAAGAAGAAGCGCTCGACTCCATTTCCAGCGGAGCATCGGTAAACTTTGGACTGGCTTATTTCAGCATTGGGGTAAACGGCATTTTTATTGGCGACAATGCCAAATGGGATTCGTCGATCAATAGTTTATCGGTACGGGCTACTCCTACCGCCGAATTGCGCGAAGCCGTGAAGACTGCACCGGTAGATGTGCGGGGCATGGCCGAAGTAGGCACTGTGATTAACTCCCTCACCGATGTTAGTTCGGGAGAAGTGAATAGCCGCTTAACCCCCGGCGGAGGTGTTAACCTAGTGGGTAGTAAAATCAAAATTGTAGGCGATAAAGAAGGTATTGGCATCAGCCTGATCAATCAGACAACAAAAGAAGCTACTTTAATTCCAGTGAAATCGATTTTGACCAACGATCCGTCAAAAGTCACATTTATTGTTCCGGCTACCCTGACAACAGGCGATTATAAGATAAGCATCAGCACACAGTTTTCTACAACCAGCGTTTTACTGAATGATCCCCGAACCTTTATATTCGATTACCTGCTTAATGTATAGCACGCTATAACGGTATTTTGACAGTTCAGGGGTATCCTTACGGTTCGATCGGTGCTAACTGCCCGATTAGACCGGATCGAACCGAGGCTTTCGATCGATGCTAACCGAGGCTTTCGATCCGGTCGAACTTAGGCTTTCGAATCGATCGAATCGGAAAGTAATTATTCACACAAAAAATCGATAACAAACAGTGGAGTCCAGAAACCACTCAATAAACGGGGCGGAAACTGAAAAGCCTTATGAGTAAGTAACCATTTTAAATTTAAAACAAAAATCATGAAAGACTTAACAGGAACTTGGAAATGCAATGGAGATGGAATGACTTATACCATCAAGCAAATTGGGAATACTATTTATTTAAATGGAACGGGTAACGGTTCTGCCAATGTGGGAACCGGAGTTGTAAATGCTGAAGATAATGGCATTATACTCCAATGGGCTGATGTAGTAGGTAGTCGCGGTGCAGGAAATCATGGTATCTGCTATTTGGATGCCAGCAAAGATGGAGTAATTACAAAAAAAGCAGGGAGCGCAAACTTTGGTATAGGAAACTTTGTAAAAGCATAGTAGCCCTGATTAAAATGTACCATCAGCCAGACAAACCCGCTGATCAATAAATCGCAAATCTCTTTTTTGAAGGCTTAAACTTCAAAAAAGGGATTTGTATTTATCTCAGACTGCTCCGCCAATGCGTTTAACCGAAACATCAGATAAGCGTAAAATTATTTTGTCATGTCCCAGAACTTTACGTTATTTGCATACAGAAAGACCCTATACGCACATCGGAATCACCATCATGGACATTTCATCAAAGAAACAATTACTTCTTGCTCTTATTTTTATTTCTATTTCTACTATTGGACAAGAATTTACACCCATTGTCACCCAATTCAACAAAAAAGATTATAATGCCTCCAACCAAAACTGGGCTGTAGCTCAGGCAAAGGATGGTATTATGTATTTTGGAAATAATCAGGGTGTATTGGAGTTCGACGGCTCATTATGGCAAATTCATCCGGTACCGGGTAACCAAATTGTGCGTTCCATACTAATAACCAAAGATAACCGGATTTATGTTGGCTCATTCGAGCAATTCGGTTACTTTGAAAAAAATAATAGAGGACAGCTTATTTATCATTCTCTTTCGGCCAAATTGAAAACGTACAAGATGCAAAACGACGAGATCTGGAGCATCCTCGATTTTAATGGAACCCTGATTTTTCAATCATTCACCTCTTACTTTACCTACCGTAACGGAGAAGTAAAAGGTTATCATTGCCCGTTTTCTTTCCTGTTTTTCAATATAAGCAATCATCAAATCTATACGCATACCGAGTTATACGGGTTTAGTCTTTTCAACCTAAATAAAAACAGTTTTATGCCCGTAGCTAAGGGTGTATTAAAGAGCCCGGTTATCGCTACATTGACTTTGGATAAATCCCGTTCTTTGCTTGTCACCAATTCCGACGGCTTGTATATTTTTGATGGAACAACCATCACACGCTTTGTTACAAATGTGGATGATGAATTAAAAAAAGCGGAAATAAACCGGGCACTCATTGCACCCGATGGAACCATTGTGCTTGGCACCATCCTCAACGGCGTGACAGCCATCAATAGGCAAGGTGAAAAGCTGTGGACGCTCAACACATCAAATGTGCTACAAAACAACACCGTACTAGGCATGCATTGCGATAAGGACAATAACCTTTGGCTGGCACTGGACAAAGGTATAGCATGCCTTCAGCTAAATTCATCCATCCGTTATATCCATTCGTTCAATCCGTCCATAGGAGCCATTTATTCACTCAGCTACGACGAACCCAATTTATACATTGCCACCAATCAGGGACTGTACAAAGCCCAACTGAGTGCCAACAAAAAGGACATACAGAACCTGCAACTCGAATCGAAGATAAAAGGTCAGGTATGGAGCGTTGATCAGTTTGACAAACAGCAGATCTGTGGAAATAACGAAGAGACATTTGACGTTTCTCCCAAGGGTATAAGCATCCTTTCGCCCATAAAAGGAGGTATTTGTATTAAAGAAGGAGTGATCCACGGGAAAGAGGTATTGGTGCAGGGAACCTATACCAAATTATGCATTTACGAAAAACGAAACGGAGTATGGGCATTTAGCCACACGATAGAGAATTTTCTGAACCCCATTCGCTATATCGAAATAGATTATACGGGAACCATCTGGGCAAGCCACTTGCATCAGGCTCTTTATGCCATCCGGCTAAGTTCCGATTTACGACGGATTGAACATATCAGCACATTTAATTCACTGGATCAGAAACACCGGTTCCCCATCAATGTGTTCTCGGTAAATAACCGCGTAGTATTTACCGACAATACCGCTTTTTATACGTACGACGATATCCGTAAAAAGATTATTCCTTACGATGAACTAAATAAAAGTCTGGGATATTTTTCGCATGCTCACCGCGTTTGTCATTTCAAGGGCGATCTATACTGGTTTATCCGCAACGGTGAGTCGGCATTGGTACAGGTCAAGCCGGGAGCCATCAGAATATTAGATGTAGTTCAATATTCTTTGTTTCTAAATCAGGTTGTAGACGATTATCAGAACATTATTCCCATTTCGGACGAAGAGTGCATGCTGACATTGGATAACGGGCTGGCTTTATATCACAAAAGCCATTCCGTCATAAAAACACATGCTGCCACATTGCAGTTCAAAAGCATCAAAACTTCGGATGCCGAATCGAAGGAAGCTGTTTTTCTGCCACTCAGTACGGAGTCAACACCAGCAACTCCCTTTAAACGCAACAATATACTGTTCACGGTTTTTTATCCGCAATACAACAACATAAACAATATTCATTTTCGCTATAAGCTTGATGGGTTGGACAAAGTATGGAGCGAAACTACCGGTTCTTCGCAAAAGGTGTACCGATATCTACCTCAAGGAGTTTATACGCTAAATGTGGAAGTATTGACTAAGACCGGCGTCAGACTATCCGAAGCAAGTTATAGCTTCGAAGTAGATCCGCCATTTTACCTGAGCGCGATTGCCAAAATATTTTATCTGCTCCTTATCCTCCTGCTGGGATATGGAATCTATGCCTACCTGCACCGATCGTTTCAATTGAAAAAAGAAAAGATTAAGCAGGAACAGGAAGAAATACGAAGAAAAGAAATAGAGAAACGCGAACAACAGATTATTGCCCTCCGCAAAGACAAACTGGAATCAGAACTAACCGTAAAAAGCAAAGAACTAGCCGAGTCGACCATGACTATCATAAAGAAAAATGAGATATTGGTCAATATTAAGGAAGAAGTTATTGCTCAGAAACAAGCTCTTGGCACACAGTATCCGAATAAATATTACGATAAGTTGATTCGGTTGCTGGATGAGAACCTGTCGTCGGAAGATGACTGGGCTATTTTCCAAACCAATTTCGACCGGATACATGAGAATTTCTTCCGCAACCTGCACACCACTTACCCGGAACTCACATCCAACGATTTGCGTTTTTGTGCCTATCTGCGTCTTAACTTATCAAGTAAAGACATTGCACACCTAATGAATATTTCATTAAAAGGTGTGGAAGTAGGGCGTTACCGTATCAGAAAAAAAATCGGGCTCCCATCTACTAAAAGCTTAACGGAGTTTATGATTGAGTTTAAATAGTAATGCGAATCAGGAGTTGGAGACAAGTCTATTTCGTTCAATAAGGTATTTCCCGTAGGGAATATATATCAATAGAGAATGAATATCCTTAATCAATTCCCCGTAGGGGATAAACAGAGTAAAATGTGAATGTCCTACGGACAACAAACATGCATATATGCTTATTCTATGGATATGTAAGTCCTACGGACTATTCTTCAAATCCTGAGTCGCATTAGTATTTATTCACCCCTAAAAAAAAGACTTTTAAACCTTACGGGAGGGTTTTGTTCTTAAATGGAAGCATCTTTAATTGTAACAACTATTTACACGATATATAATCATTTATAATTATTATATTTGCGCTCGCTAAAAAAACATACTAAATCTGATTGAAGTATTAGCAAATGAAGTCATTACCTATTTTGTCCTTTCAAAATATCTTCATAACATGTGGTTGCATCAAAAGCACGCAAATAACGCAAATAACATAAATTTTCGCAAATAAGATTTGTGAACTAGAATATTATTTGTTGAATTTCAATTCAATAAGATTGCGTTAATTTGCGCATCTTGTGTTATTTGCGTTCTAAAAAGACTTTTGATACAGCCTCTTTTGGCATTCATACATAATTTTCTTCAAATAATTAATTTTAAAAGACGACACAGTTTATGAGAAAAGTCACATTTGCGTTATGCCTTTTGGTTGCACTGGCAGCAAAGGCACAGACAAACCTTCAGGTTCTTTACGATTTAGGCAAAGGCCGTGATTATTTAACTACTACAGTAGAAATGTTTAAACCGGATAACTGGGGAAGCAGTTACCTGTTTGTTGATATGTATTACAATGGAGGTAGCAATCATCACCCTTCATTGGCTTACACTGAGATTTCAAGATGCTTAAAGTTTTGGAATGGTCCTCTCAGCGCACACGTCGAATACAATGGCGGATTGCTGTCAGTAGGTTCCTCCTATCTCCCAATTAATAATGCATATCTTGCCGGTGTTGAATATGGCTGGCACGATAAAACATTTACAAAAACTCTGAGTCTCCAACTGCTTTATAAAACGATCGAGGGAAAAAACACCAACTCATTCCAAATAACCGGTGTGTGGAATCTGAATTACTTCAACAAGAAACTGACTGTATCCGGTTTTGCCGATTTTTGGAGAGAAGATAATCTGAATTTCACCAATGGAAATAATGAGGTAATCACTCCAACCAATACAAAATTTGTATTCATCAGCGAACCTCAATTCTGGTATAACCCAACATCCCACCTTTCGTTAGGGGGTGAAGTGCAAGTCGCCAGCAATTTCAGCACAGTGAATGGCCTTAAGATTAGTCCTAAGATAGGTGCCAAATGGAACTTTTAAACAAATAATAAGCACGCAACAATGTTAGAAAAGATATTTAAACTAAAAGAGAATGGTACTACGGTACGTACCGAAATCATTGCCGGCATTACCACTTTTATGACCATGGCTTACATTCTTTTTCTGAACCCAAACATTTTGGGAGTTACAGGAATGGATAAGAATGCTGTATTTTTCGCAACTGCTATTTCAGCCGGCTTTGTAACCATTGGCATGGGTTTAGTAGCCAACTTTCCCATGGCTTTAGCCCCGGGCATGGGTCTCAATGCTCTGTTTGCCACTGTGGCTCTGGCTGGTGTGGGAATGCCCTGGCGATCGGCTCTGGGTGCTGTCTTTATTTCGGGACTAATCTTTATTGTTCTAACCGTTACCAAAGTCCGTCAGATATTAGTCGTTGCAGTTCCCGACTCGCTTAAACGGGCAATAACCGTCGGGATCGGATTGTTTATTACCGTTATAGGATGTAAACTATCCGAGATAATGGTAGTTACAGCCAAAGTCATTCCTCCCACACTGGCAGCATTAGGAAAAGGCACATCACCTACTACTCTGAAATTCTTCGAATGGAATATCGGGATGGGAAGTTTCAGCAACCCTTCCATGGTACTTTGTCTTATCGGATTAGGCCTGGCCGCCGTTCTTATGGCTTTGCATATTAAAGGTGCACTCCTGATCAGCATTGTGGCTTCAACATTGATTGGCATCCCTATGGGAGTTACTGTTATTCCGGCTAATTTCAGCGTTTTCAGTTTACCAGACTTTCATCATCTTGCCGTTGGAGCATTAGACATCAAAGGCGCACTCAACATGGGTATCTGGACCGTGATCTTTACTTTTACGTTTGTAGAGCTGTTCGATACTTTTGGTACGCTGGTTGGTACTGCCACCAAAGCCGGACTTATAGACAAAGACGGCAAGTCGCCTAAAATTGGGAAAGCCATGTTGGTAGATGCCATCGGTGTTTCGTTTGGAGCTTTGATGGGCACAAGCACAGTAACTACGTATGTAGAAAGTGCTGCCGGTATTGGCGAAGGTGGACGCACCGGACTAACGGCTGTTACCACCGGTATTATCTTTTTACTGGCATTGGTATTTGCCCCTTTGGCCAGCATTATCCCCAATGCAGCCACAGCTCCTGCGCTCATCATTGTAGGCGTACTTATGGCATCATCGGTCTTGGACATTGATTTCAACGATTTTACCGAAGCTTTCCCGGCCTTTCTTACTTTCATTCTAATGCCATTCACCTACAGCATTGCCAATGGTATTGCCGGAGGTATTGTGGCTTATACACTACTTAAAGTAGTTACGGGAAAAGCCAAAAACGTTCACTGGATGATGTATATCCTTTTTGCACTGGTAGTAATACGATATATTTTCCTGAGTGAATAAGTAAAAGACAATTTCAATACTACAAAGTTTAAGGCTGCCCGTAAATTTACGGGCAGCCTTTGTTTTTTACAAAAGTCTCTTATCTTATTGGTATTGATACAATTCTAGTTAGAGTTATTTCTTTTCTAACTAGTTTTGATATAATTCTAGTTAGAATTATTTCTTTTCTAACTAGTATTGATACAATTCTGGTTAGAATTGTTTCTTTTCTAACTAGTATTGAAACAATTCTGGTTAGAATTGTTTCTTTTCTAACTAGTTTTGATACAATTCTGGTTAGAGTTGTTCCTTTTCTAACTAGTATTGATACAATTCTGGTTAGAGTTGTTCCTTTTCTAACTAGTATTGATATAATTCCAGTTCACTATACTTCTATTATAGTTGTTAGCTATACAATAGGCAGGTTAAATACTAACGAACCAGCATATTATTCAATTTCTAAGTTGGGTTTACTCCTAATCAAAAAGACATAGAATAAGAGCAAACTAATGCCGCCCATATAATAAGCTTATAACAAGATCGACAATTTAATCACATAGCCACTTCGACAGAATGATAGTCTTTAAAGATATATTCTCTTCAAATCAAGTAATAACAAACCAAAAGTAGTTAAATAAGACAGCTTTCGCAAGCAAAAGGAATGGCTTCACGGTTCAAAAAATAAGATTTATGTCCATTTAAATCTTAATTTACAGCTATAATCTGTATAATCTTCTCAATATTTTTCAAAAAACATGATTATAACATCATATTATTAATCAGTTGATTAAATTTATAATTTAAACTATTGTAGGGGCAAAATAGGGTCATTTATTTTATTGTTTTTTTTATGTAGGGTTGTTATTGGGTCAAAAAATTTGTTTTCCGCACATTCATGCTGTTACTTTGCATCGTTAACTTTCTACAGGAAATCAAAACACAATGAAACGGTCAGCTTTTATAAAATCAGATGTCTCTACGAATAGATGCAATATGCAGATGCTATTCGATAGGCTGTTTATAAACCAGCTTCTCACTCTTCATTTCATATCGGCAGTTTGTATACGCAGACTCCATAGAATTACTGTCGAAAATACAAGGTTAAATATTTGGTTGTTGTTTAGTTCCAAGGTTATTCCCGGGCACAAAAGCGGTTTCTCTATTTATATAGGGAAACCGGCCCTGTGGAACTTGGCTAAGCTCTGAGAATAGTAAATCAATTCATTATACTTTATTTATAAATCATCTGCCAGGAAATGGCTAAAACACAATTGCAATGCTAAAGAAAATTATCCTGTTTAGCTTTTTAATTTTGACCTTCAGCAATAGTTTTGCTGAAAATCCGAATTATGTGGTGCCGGAGGCATTAACCGGAACCGGTTACCCAGGACACACGGAGCTGACATGGAAAAACCGCACCGGGTTTACGTACGAAATTTATCGTTCCACCGGTGGCGGTAAGAAGTTCCTTAAAAGAACAGAAACCAGTTCTGATAACTTTCTTGACTTCTTCGGGAAAGGAATACAAAAGGAGCAACTATACATCTACCGTGTAATGCCCAAAGGCCTATCAGTTGAGAATAAAGATGCTTCAAAATTTGAAGTAAAAGTAACTATCCCCGTAGCTACCGACGAAGCGTTGCTGGATATGACACAACGGTATACCACACGGTATTTCTACGACTATGCCCAACCACAAGCCGGATTGGCCCGCGAACGCAGCAACGATCCAAACGGTGATATTATTACCACCGGAGGAACCGGATTTGGCATCATGGCTTTAATAGCCGGCGCCGAACGGAATTACTTTAGTCGTAATGACGCTTATAGAACGATAGAAAAAATTGTTAGCTTTCTCGAAAAAACAGAACGCTTTCACGGAGCCTGGGCTCACTGGTACGATGCCGCCACGGGAAAATCGTTTAGCTTTAGCCAATACGATGATGGTGGCGATCTGGTAGAGACAGCTTTTCTGACTCAGGGCCTATTGACTGCCCGCGAATATTTCCGCAACGGCAATGAAAACGAAAAAACATTAGTGAACCGAATCACCAAATTGTGGGAAACGGTAGAATGGAGTTGGTACACACAGGGAACCAATGCACTTTACTGGCATTGGTCTAAAAACTACGGCTGGAAAATGAACCACCGCATCAAAGGTTTCGACGAGACCATGATCACTTATGTGCTGGCTGCTTCCTCTCCCACCTATCCTATAGACAAAGCTGTGTATGATAGTTGCTATAAAAACTCCAGCTACTATTTAAACGGTAAAAGTTACTACGGCATCAAACTCGATTTAGGCATGGAATACGGTGGCCCACTATTTTTCACCCATTATTCATTCCTGGGGCTAAACCCCAAAGGACTTTCGGACGAACTGACTAATTATTTCGACCGCAACCGGGCACATGCATTAATTCAACTGGCTTATGCAAAAGAGAATCCGCGAAAACACACCGGATACGGAGCAAACAGTTGGGGCTTTACTTCGTCCGATGATCCGATAAGCGGATACGGTTCACATGCCCTGAATACTCCCGACGAAAACGGGACTGTTTCACCTACAGCAGCATTATCATCTGTTGTTTATACGCCTAAAGAATCGATGGATGCTCTGCGTCACTTTTATTTCGATAAAGGCAAAGTGCTATTTGGAAACTATGGCTTCTACGATGCGTTTAATGAAGATATGGTAAGTGGACAACAGGTTGTTCACAGTTACCTCGCCATTGATCAGGGACCAATAGCTGTCATGATAGAAAATTACCGAAGCGGTTTGCTTTGGAAATTGTTTATGAGTAATCCCGAAATTCATTCAGGGTTACAGAAATTAGGATTCAAATCAACTAAATAAATTTACTAACCATTTAAGTTTAAAAAACCATGAGAAAAAAAAGTATTTTACTCCTATTGGTTGCACTTATTAGTGCCGGTTCGCTTTTTGCACAAAACATTCGTGTGCAGGGGGTGATAGTCGATAAAAAGACGGGAGAAGCACTGATCGGTTCAACAGTTATTCAGAAAGGAGCCGCAACCAATGGAACAGCCACAGGTCTTAATGGCGATTTTACCCTTTCCGTACCATCAAACTCCGTGTTGGTGATATCGTATGTAGGATATGTTTCGCAAGAAGTTAAAGTAGTAGGCAATTCGCCATTACGCATTCAGCTGCAAGAAGAAAACAAAGCTTTGGATGAAGTAGTGGTAATTGGTTATGGTACGAGCAAAAAAGTGGACTTAACCGGGTCTATTGGAAGTGTAAATTCCGATGCTATCCTAAAACAACCTTCGCTTAATGCAGTACAATCTATTCAAGGCAAAGTTTCTGGTATTAACATCATAAACAATGATGCTCCAGGATCTGTACCTACTGTTGTTGTACGTGGTTTAGGTACCGCCTTAGGGGGCCGAAATCCACTGTATATTGTGGATGGTTTTCCGGTAGAGAATATTCAAAATATAAACTCCTCAGATATACAATCTATGGATATTCTTAAAGATGCTTCTTCAGCTTCAATTTATGGAGTGAGAGCCGCAAATGGAGTTATTCTGATTACCACAAAAAAAGGCCAAACCGGGGTTGCTAAGATTAATGTAGAAACTTACTTTGGTATCAAGAGTGTTCAAAATAAGGTCAAAATGGCCAATGCATCTCAATATATTGAATATTTTAATGAGAATCAAAAAGGCGTTGGTGCCAGTTGGAGTTTAGCAAATGCCGGAAGTCAATCTAATAATACAAATTGGTATGATGAACTAACCAGCTTAGGCCATTTTAATAACAATGTGATTTCTTTATCTGGAGGAAGCAAAATTGCAGACTATTTTTTCAGTTACAATTATTATGATGAAGATGGAGTATTAGATAATCAAAAATACCAGCGTTCAACTATTAGAAATAATAATGTATTCAAGTTTTTTAATGATCGCCTAAAATTCAACCAGAATATGAATATCTCATTTTCCAATGAGAATCCGAAACCATATGGAGCATTTGATGAAGCATATCGTCAATCACCATTAGTTCCAACGAAATATTCTAATGGCCGCTACGGTGTCCCTTTTGTAAATACAACAACTGGAGTGGTCGGTTATGAAGGGAGCCCAACAGATGTAATCGGGTCTTTGAACTCAGTAGGCAACCCATTACTTACTACTGATAACTATAATGAGAACAAGAAAAATTTAACCATACAGGGTGGCATAGAGGGTGAGTTTAAATTGACTGATTATCTTAAGGTAAATTCTCGCTTTGGAGCAACAAAATATTATTCTAAAGACAGACAATTTTCTGACATAAAAAATGTCTGGTTGAATGCAGATCCAAGAAGAAGCGACGCAAATTTTGATATTCTCAAAAGTGCAAATCCATCAGCTACGACATATGCTGACAACTCTCTCAGATATGAAGATATAGAAACCTTTAGGTGGATATGGGAAGGTTATGCAACCTTCAATAAAGACTTCGATAAACATCACATTGAAGCCGTTGTTGGTCTTTCCAGAGAAAAGACTGGTATAGGTAGTACTTCAATACTTAAGGGTTACGATGTACCCGCACAAAGTCAGTACTGGAATGTAGGGATGGCTTCAGGCTCTTATGCAAAAGAAGTTGATCAATATTCTTATACACCGAGAGCACTTGCTTCATATTTTGGACGACTCCAATATAATTATGATAATAAATACTACTTATCTGGAACAATCAGACGAGATGGTTCAAGTGTTTTCAAAGCGAATGGAAATTATTGGGGAACTTTTCCTTCTGTTGGTTTAGGATGGACCATTTCCAGAGAGAGCTTCTTAAGCGACGTTAAGTTTTTAGACCATCTCAAATTAAGAGGAACTTGGGGTAAATTAGGTAATCAAGAAGTACCTTTAAATGTTTCTCAAACTCTTACCTCAACAGGTAGTAGCAACTATAATTATGTTTTTGGACCTGATCAGGCATTAATTTATGGAGCGGCATTTGGTACTCCAGCCATTGGCTTAACATGGGAAGTTACTAAGGAAACGGGCGTTGGTGTAGATTATGCTCTTTTTGGCCAGAGATTATCCGGAAGCATTGACTATTATAATAAAATCAATACAAACACAATATTAAACGTTACTCCAATTTCTGATTCTGAATATTCTGATAAGTACTATGCACATGGAGCTAAAATATCAAACAAAGGAATTGAACTTAGTTTGAGTTGGAATGACAAGTTTAGCAATGGACTGACTTATAATGTAAGTGCAAATTACTCTTATAATAAGAATGAAGTTGCCAGCGTAACGCCAACTTTCGATGGAGCAACTGGAGGTAGTTTGGCCAATGGAGAAGTTACAAAACGTTTGCAAAAAGGAGAACCAATTTACGCCTGGTGGATGTACGAAGCGGATGGCGTATGGCAAAACCAATCTGAAATTGATACTCATGCTCATGTTGGATCACCTAAACCAGGCTATTTAAAGTATAAAGACCAAAATAACGATGGAGTCATAGATGATAGAGATAAAAAGTTTTTTGGTTCTTATCTTCCTACTTCAAACTATGGAATACATGTAGGCCTAGGATATAAAAAGATTGATTTAAGTGTAGATGGATATGGAGTTGCCGGCAACAAGGTTTATAATGGACTGAAAGGTACTCGTGTAGATGGTGGCGAAAATATTGCCTATGACACTTACCAAAACAGATGGACAGGCGAAGGCTCTACAAACATAAATCCCGGAGCTGCACACGACTCTTATGCATCTAATTATTATCTTGAAAGTGGAGCATTCTTTCGTATTAACAACATTACATTAGGATACACGCTGAATGATCTGGCATTTAAAGGATCAAAATTAAGATTCTATGTAACTGCACAGAATCCATTTATTATGACCAAATACTCAGGATTCAGTCCTGAAATTTCTTCAGACGGAGATCCTAGTAAGACTAGTGGAATAGAATTATCTGCATATCCAACTACCAGAAGTTTCATATTTGGTCTAAATCTTCAATTCTAACTAAAAATTTAAAACTTACAAATCATGAAAAAATATATAGCAATAACATCTATTTTTCTATTAGCAATAGGAATAACAGGATGTAGTAATTTTCTTGATGTCGCTTCTCAAGAAAAAGTGGAAGCTGGAGAAAGCAGTGAGATTTATCAGCCCGAAAAGTATATCAATGGGGTGTACGGTATGTTCACAGACTGGAATTATGCTTTTTCTTATATAACAGTAACAGAAATCATCTCTGATAATGCTGATAAAGGCAGTTCTCCAACTGATAAAGGAGGAGGAATTGATGTTGTCGACGATCTGACCTTTACACAAACATCAGGCGCAGTTAAAGGAATGTGGGAACATTGGTATCGCTCTATTGGTCGAGCAACACAAGCTATAAAATACACGGAGGACTTCAATCTAACAGATACAAATTATAAAAATCGTCTGATTGGAGAAGCTAAATTTCTACGTGCTCTTAATTATTTCTATCTAGTAAGAGGATGGGGAGATGTCCCTATCCAAGAGCGTGATCTGGTAAATAGAGCTCCAAAATCAGAAGTTTATGATTATATCAAAAAAGATCTATCAGATGCCATCAGCGTTTTACCACAAAAGAGTGAATACGCTTCTAAAGATCTGGGACGTGCAACAAAAGGTGCTGCGCAAGCATTACTCGCTAAAGTATATTTATATCAAAAAGATTGGCAGAATGCCTATGATTATGCCACAACTGTTATAAATTCTGGTGAGTATGGATTAGAAAGCGATTATTCCGTATTGTGGAGAGCATCGTCTGAAAATGGAACAGAATCTATCTTTGAATTTCAAGCTCGTGGAGAATCTACTGCACATGGTGTTCAGCAATATTCTCAAACTCAAGGTGCTCGTGGTGAAACAGGATGGGGATGGGGATTCAATACCCCCTCTCAGGATTTATTAAACGACTTTAATGCAGAAGGTGACATTATCAGACGCGATGCAACAATCATTTTCCGAGGAGAAACCCTATATGACGGACGTGTAGTTGGTAACACTGAAAATCCGATGTACAATCTAAAAGCCTATTCAAGCGCAAATGCAGGTGCAGATGACACTGACAAGAACATAAGATATTTACGTTTAGGAGAAGTGTATCTAATTTTAGCTGAAGCCGCTAATGAGTTAGGTAAAACAAACGAAGCCCTTGCAGCATTGAATAAAATAAGAACCAGAGTTAAATTAGCTAATGTCACAACAACAGATCAGACACTCTTGCGTAAAGCAATCTGGCACGAACGCCGATTAGAATTAGCATTTGAGCATGACCGTTGGTTTGACTTAGTACGCACAGGGCAAGCTGCTGAGGTAATGCAAAAAGTAGGTAAACCATTTATTGTAGGTAAACACGAGTTATTACCAATCCCGAATCAACAAATTATTGATACGCCAAAAATGACTCAAAATCCAAACTGGTAAAAAAAACAATGCAATTAGTTCATTGCATCCATAAAGGGTGCAATGCTAATTGCATTGTTAATTAATCCTTTTATAAGATTTTGTATCCCAAACATGTCAACAAACAAGATTAGATTACCATCATTAACAAAAAACTAAACTTAAACTAACTTTAAATTGTAATTTATTGAATATGAAAAAATTATATTTATTATTAGTATTGACAAATATCTTTGTATTTTCGAGTATAAAGGCTCAGGATCCTTGGGTATTACCCACTACAAATAGTTTTAGTCCTAATGATTACTACGGAGTTACTGTTGCAAATGGTATGATTGGAATTATATCATCGCCGGAGCCTCTTAAAATAAAAGAGGTAGTCCTTGCCGGAGTATATGACATGTATAACAGAGGTCGGGTGAACAATTTCCTCCCCAATTATAACTTATTAAATCTGAATCTATCCATTAATGGTGATCGCATTCAACGTCAAAATATTTCTAATTTCAGACAAGAGCTGAATATGAAAGAAGGTGCATTTTCCGCATCATTTGATTATAAAAATATAGCAACCATAACCTATTCATACTATGCTTTACGCAATTTACCCCACTGCGTTTTATTAGATGTGAACATTAAAGCTAAGAATAACTCAAAGATTGAGGTGGAAAATATTCTTGAAACGCCATCTGCATTCAGAGATCATCAAGATTATTATCACGAAATAGAGAGGTCTAATCTATACATTCCATTACTGACATCTGTAGCTGAAAGTCCTCTAAAAACTATAAAAATAGCTGTTTCCAACACTTTTATGTTTGAAGAAGCAGCTAACCTGGAACCAAAAATATTTCACAAGGTAGAAGATAGCAACATGCATAGTGCTAAATTCTATAAAGAGATAAAAGCTGGAGAAAAATATTCTTTTTCAGTAGTAGGTACACTTATCTCATCGGTACAGACTCCCGATCCTTATAATCAGGCAGAACGTCTTACCATTTACGCGAAACTAGAAGGAAAAGACCGCTTGTTGGACAAACACAAAAAGGCATGGGATAAACTCTGGGAAAGCGATATCCAAATTGATGGTGATGCTCAAGCTCAACAAGACGTCCATAATATGCTATACCATCTATATTCATTTACCAGAGAAAATACCGATTTGTCTCCATCTCCAATGGGGTTAAGTGGATTAGGCTATAACGGTCATGTTTTCTGGGATAGTGAAATATTTATGTATCCCCCCATGCTGATTCTGCATCCCGAGATAGCCAAAAGTATGATCGAATATCGGTTCCGCAGACTTAATGCAGCCAGACAACAAGCTGCCATTTATGGTTACGCCGGTGCCATGTTTCCTTGGGAAAGTGCTTCCACTGGAACCGAGGAATGCCCGGTATGGGCTTTATCCGGAACTTTTGAACATCACATTACCGCCGATGTAGCGATTGCTGCCTGGCAATACTATCTGGTCACTCAGGACAAAGAATGGCTACAGGAGAAAGGATGGCCTATACTGAAGGCTACAGCCGAGTTCTGGGCAAGCCGGGTTGAGCTTAACAGTAAAGGACAATATGAAATTAAGAACGTGGTGGCAGCTGATGAATGGGCTGAAAACATAGACAATGATGCTTATACAAATGGAGCTGCAATAAAGAACCTGCAATTTGCAGCTGAATGTGCCTCAACGTTAGGAATTACCGCCCCGAAAGAGTGGAATATAATAGCAAACAATATACCCATTTTCAAAATGGGAAATGGCGTTACACGGGAATATGACACATACACCGATCAAAAAATAAAACAAGCGGATGTTAATCTATTAGCATACCCTCTCAATATTATTACTGATAAAGAACAAATAGAAAGAGATTTAAAATATTATGAATCGAAGGTGCCTGACAAAGATACCCCTGCTATGACCCAGGCCATATTTTCGCTTCTGTATAGCCGACTGGGAAATAACGACAAAGCATATCATTGGTTTAAAGATGCATATCTGCCTAATCTAAACCCGCCATTCAGAGTAATGGCCGAATACAAAGGTGGAACAAATCCATATTTTGCAACGGGTGCCGGAGGGGTATTACAAACTGTTATGATGGGATTCGGAGGTCTCGATATTAATCCTCGCGGAGGAATAAGGCAATTAAAAACAGCTATGCCAAAACACTGGAAAAAGATTACCATTACCGGAGCAGGCGTTGATAAGAAAACGTACATTCAAGAAAATAACAATAGATAATTATCACAATAAGACGGACAAATAAATCATTTATTCTGTTCTCCTTACTCTTTTACCTCCAAACCTATGAAAGCCTTTCTAACAAGTATTTTATTTTGTTTAACTCTTTCAACTTTTGCTCAGTCCAAAGTTGTAAAAGGTCAGATAACCGAGTACAATGTTTCTACTGAGAAAACCTATCAGGTTACCGGCATTGTTTCGGACGAACAAGATAAGCCCATCAGTCAGGTAAGAGTGATGGTGAAGGATGGTGTTAGTTCCGCTACAACAAATTCAAAAGGAGAATACAGCATCACTATTGGTGCAACTGATAAGTTATTGCGTTTTTATTATCCGGGAATGGTAATTACGGAATTGCCTATAGGTATTCAAAACCTTCGGGTTAATTGTACATTAAAAAAAGATCAATCCAATCATTCACTTCCAAAACATACAGCTCAGGTTACAGCCTGGTTCGATCCTAAAAACGATCACCCCAAGACTTTTTGTAATCCGCTGAATATCGATTACAATTTTGAGCCTTACAATAAAGAAAATAAAATTTCTTGCCGTTCAACAGCCGATCCGCTGATTGTGCCATTCAAGGGAGAATATTATTTATTCAGTACCAATCAGGATGGCTTTTATGTTTCCAAAGATTTATCGAAATGGGAATTCGTCTTCAGCGGTTTTCAACGTAAACCAACCGATGATGACCAATGTGCTCCAGCCGTAGAAGTATCGGGCGACACCATCATGATGATTGGTTCTACCTATAAAGATTTACCGGTTTGGTACAGCACCAACCCCAAGGAAGGGCGTTGGAAGAGACTTACCGAAACTGCCATATTACCTCACTGGGATCCTGATTTGTTTTTAGACAATGACGGGCATTTGTACCTCTATTACGGTTCCAGCAATGAGTTTCCCATTAAAGTAGCGGAATATGATCGTTCTACTTTCCGCCCCAAAAGCATTATTCACGATTTATTCGGATTGAAACCGGAAATACACGGATGGGAACGATTCGGGATGAATAACGACGATTCCGTATCCCTGAAACCATTTATTGAAGGTGCATACATGACTAAGCATAACAACAAGTATTACCTGCAATACGGTGCTCCGGGCACAGAATTCAAAGTGTATGCCGATGGTGTTTACGTAGCCGATAATCCCTTCGGACCATTCGTCTACCAACAGCACAATCCTTTCTCCTACAAACCGGGTGGATTTGTTTTAGGAGCCGGACATGGAGGAACATTCAAAGACAATTTCAGTAACTACTGGCATATTTCTACCTGTATGTTATCCTTACGCGAGACTTTTGAAAGACGGATAGGACTTTATCCTGCCGGATTTGATAAAGATGGTGTCATGTATTCAAATACAGCCTTTGGCGATTACCCTACGACTATTCCTCAAAACACCGAAGATCACCAAAAAGGAAACTTCACCGGCTGGATGTTGTTATCGCTAAACAAAAAGACATGGGCATCGTCGTCCGACAGTATTTATACTTCCGAAAACGCCTCCGACGAAAACATGCGCACCTACTGGGCTGCAAAGTCCGGTCAACCTGGCGAATGGTTTGCTATGGATCTGGGCGATGTGAAGCAGGTGAATGCTATTCAGGTAAACTACTACGAACACAAGGCCAACCAGTTTGGAAAAGCTATGGACATATACCATCAATACAAAATATACAGCTCATCCGACGGAAATAATTGGGAACTGGTGGTAGAAGATCG
>Ga0209540_10000972_pt1 | contig 22989 bp, 29 predicted proteins | sample BarGraIncu01121A_FD_184501 | JGI IMG/M metagenome (GOLD analysis project Ga0209540, IMG submission 184501) | Arctic peat soil microbial communities from Barrow, Alaska - Barrow Graham LP Incubations 011-21A (SPAdes) (version 2) | ecosystem: Environmental > Terrestrial > Soil > Wetlands > Peat... | reverse complement strand
TAATTAAGTTTCTCTATTTCATCAGTTGTAAACTTTATTTGAATCATTATATACTCCTAAAGTACCCATAACTGACTCAAATAATTTTTATGATATATATATTTTATAGTCAACCATCTTCAGTATAACTCTTAACCTGTGTCTTATAGTATTAATTCAGACCCTCAGGGAGTAAATCTTAGACAGCCTCTCTTTTTCTGGCTTATTCTCATCCCTTTCTTTTATCCAGTAACACCTGAAATAAATGTTATGATATTATTGATTGAAAAAAGTATATATATTATTATAATCATAATGTAGTATGACGGGCGGATTGGTATGACCCTTTTAACTAACCTCCCACTCCCACTTACCTACCCGCTTGTCAAATCAAAGAACGAAAATGAATAGTGTAGGCAGGCGCCTAATAAAAACGATGGTTCGAAGAAGACTGAGGCACTAAAATGCATTAGGCGCATGTCCTACAGCAATATTAATCATGTTTCTATTAGTATTTAATATTACCTGTTATATTATTTAAAGATAATACTTATACTCATTATTATTATCGTAGCGTGTAGCCATATAAGGAATATGAAAATAGATTTTTAGATAGCGATATTTTCTCGAAGTTCTTTGTAGATAGCTTCCAAAACCATAAACATCCTCATCCTAAAGTTGTGATTTCGTGTCGTTGCTGCACAGATAAAGTATCAATTTTATAATTGAATTTGCATAACTAATTCGATTATATATCCTTCTATTTCGAGATGGTGATGGTGGTTTCTGGTGGAAATACTAATTTCAGTGCTACTCCAATGATACTATAATATATATCAGTGCTACTATTAATATAATATATGCTCATGGAAATCAATGAGAAATGGGCAGGTTCGGGAATGGGGGGTTATTGAATATAAAACATTTCTACCTGCTCATATAATTTGAGTAATTTCTGATTGGGGTGAAATAATATGGATACATACTGGAGCGGTCTTGCAAGAAGAGCAGCCGAACATACACGCATTGAAAGGAGAAGTCAGTTCAGCGGAGTACATGAAATAGCTATTCAAGAGATAGAAAAGGAGAAGAATTTAAAAAATCAACTTGATATAATTTAAGCTCATAATAACCCAACGAAGGCAGACGTTGAGAAAACGAAGGAAGAACTCCAATTTTATTATTTTTATTATAGTCCTATTGTTATTACTTTTAATCGCTTTCATCTACATTAAAAACCCAACGGTAATCGATAAATTTCCAATAGTCACAGGCAAACAGCCTGCGCCAGCAGTAACACCAATAGTTTCAATAACACCAATAGTATCAGAAATACCATCATCCAAAGATACCAATGGCACAATTAAACTGGCAGCCTTCAATCTTCAAATATTTGGGACTGCGAAAGCAGGGAAACCCGATGTTATGAGCGTATTATCTAAGATTATCCGAAACTATGATATCATAGCTGTTCAAGAAATTCGGGATGAATCCCAGACAGCCTTGCCCAAGCTAAGGGATGCTGTAAATGCACTGGGCAGCCCGCAGTATGACTATGTGGTTAGCGAGCGGCTCGGCAGGACTACGAGCAAGGAACAGTATGCCTATTTATTTAATACACAGACCATTCAGCAAATAGGAAGTCCTTACGTGTATCCAGACCCGAATGACCTGTTCCAAAGAGAGCCTTATGTCTCAGAATTCAAAGCCAAGAACGGCAACTTCACCTTCGTGTTGGTCACAATTCATACAGACCCTGATACAGCTACTCAGGAAATTAATGACTTACCAAAGGTGGTTGAGGACGCCAAGAGCAGGTATCAAGCCCAGGGCGATTTCATTTTAATGGGTGACCTGAATGCCGACTGTAGTTACTTCCAAGAGAATGCTCAGTCTCCACTCCGAAGCGCAGATTATTATTGGGTCATAAATAACACGCTGGATACTACTACGAAATCAACCGACTGCACTTATGACAGGATTATAATATCCACTCCTGCAAAGACCGACTTCACAAGAGAAGCAGGTGTGTTCAGGTTTGATACGGCATACAACCTGACCTATGAAAGCACAATAGCGGTTTCAGACCATTACCCTGTTTATGCAGAGTTCTGGACTGATAGGGATACCGATTGATTTTGTTCATATGTATAACACTTTTTTAACCCTGGAACATTTAATATGAATAAAACGATTTTGAAGAACACCAATAAACTTTATGATGATGTAACACTTGAATAAAAGGAAAATAGCATGGTTGATAGAAAATATTATTCCAGAAGAAAAGGTCTAAATCCAAAAATAGATAGAATTGACCTTGATTTACTGAAGGAATTATTTTATTCTACATACAAATCATTGATTGAAGAAGGATATTTTCAAGGAGCAATGGGGTATTACTGTGTGGATGCTGGCGAAGTTCATGGTACGATGGGAAATGAAAATGGAATATATTTCTTTAAAAAATTAAGAAAACCCAATCTATACCCTATTCAAGAGAGATACAAAGGATATACTGAAGATGATTTATTTGATGTTATTGAACTATTATATGATGAAGTTTCAAAACCAATGGACGGAAAATATCACAATTATTCAGATTGCGGATGGCATTATTCGAAATTTGATAAAAAAGCAGGACAACTTAGATTCTATGAAGAGATGAATGAATTTTTAAGAGATTATAGCGATGGGTATGAAATATCAATATCTGGGGAGATTCTTACACTTGGCGACCAAGGACTTGAGAATTTATTAAAGGCTGAACTACCTGATTATGAACCAAAAAATGTTGACAGTAGAATTCACTCTGCAATTCATAAATTTAGAAGGCATAGTTCTTCAGTGGATGATAAAAGAGATGCAGTTAGGTCATTAGCAGATGTTTTCGAATATCTTCGTCCTAAATTACAATCTATTATTTCATCAAAAGATGAGGCAGATTTATTTAATATAGCCAATAATTTTAGTGTTCGTCACCATAATGATAAACAAAAAAATGAATAGGATGAATCTATCTGGCTATCTTGGATGTTCTATTTTTATCTTGCAACAATTCATACTATTATTCGGAAATTAAAAACATCAAATGTTGCATTAGTGTGAACAAAAAGAATGACTTCACTGGTAAGCATTGTGTTTAGGTTTAATACTACTGTTCTTGGGCTTAGCTGGCAGCCACAAAAGAAGAAATTACAGAAACATTGAGAGTTGCACAATATATCAGTGGAGTTGGTTGCGTTTATACCGCAGCACAAGGACTAAAGGATTTATTAGAAAACCCTAACAGAGAATAAACTGTATAAAAAATAGATATACAAAACAAAATCCGAGAGAAAATAAATAAATGCTTTCTTTGAGGATTCTATCTATTTCTTTATCGCCTGCCATTTGCCATCGACTTTCTCATAAGAATTTTTGACTGCGCCCCATGCTATCTTGAAACTACGTTGTTCATCGCCGTTATATTCCTTGAACGCCGAATTAAACGCTGCTAAAAATATCTCCTGTGCATGGGTTGGTAGATTGTCTGTAACGGATTTCGGCAAGTCTGCAATTTTTGAATATGGCATCAATCAGATATTAGAAGTATAAGGATATAAATAACTACTACTCTTTCATCTCTTTGAGTAACGGAATGCCTGAAAGCGGTCTGGTCAGGATTATCACACGGTATGATTTCAGCATCATCATTTTAAGGTGAATATTTTATAGTAGCTCGTTAATTATTATATCAGGTCGAAAATATGACAGAAACAAATTATACAAAAGCAGATATGGAGGTATAAAGGCAGATGTCGTTGGAAATAGTCTCATGGTTGAACAATAATGGTTCAGCAGTTACAGCTTTTGCAACAGTCATTTTAGTAATAATAACAGCTCATTATGCTAAATCAACAAAGGATATGTTAAACGAGCAAAAAAAGATTATGAAGAAAGAGCGACTTATTAAGGAAATGGATAAGCTTGTTTCACCATTAAAGGCAAATATTCAAGAAGGTGACATTTTTATAAAAGGTGCTCCAGGTTATAAAGCCAATAATAGCGTGGTTATACAAAATTTTTTTAGCTTCTGGGATGAAATTAAACGAAATAAATATCTTGCCCCAGAATATTTGCGTTCAGCATTGGACAATTATCTTAAAAATACATCGAATACAGTTGGTGATAACCCAGATGAACAATACAAACAGGCACAAGAGAAGTTATATGGTGCAATAGAAAAAAGATATACTGAACTTATTGCTGAACTATCGGCATTGGAGTAAGAAGTTAGAGCTTTTTCTGAAGAAATACTTTCACACCGCTTGCCACAGGCTTATATTCGGCAATGACGTTTGATACAATATGGGGAAGCTTATGATGCTTTCTCTTCCCCATCCCCTCAAATTATAAGTCACCAAAAACGTATTCAAAGACCTTTGTATCATGGAACAATTCAACCTGGTCTGTAACAGATGTATCGAAGCATTTAAGCCCTATGGCTTCTCTGGAGCTTGGAACAAGAACGCATCATAGACACGAAACCGAAACAAAACAATATTAACAGCCCATGGTTAAAAAAACATATTACAAAATATTAGAAGTCGATAAGAAAGCATCCCAAGAAGAAATAAAGTCCGCTTACCGCAGACTGGTTATGCTATATCATCCCGACAAAAACAAGTTACCAGAAGCCGAAGAAATGTTTAAAGGAATAGCAGAGGCTTATTCAGTGCTATCAGACCCCAGCAAACGGAAACAATATGACATAGACAATGAACCGAGAACTGTTCTGCGAAGAAAGAAACAAGAACAGATGTGGGAAATAATAAGAGAACAAAAACAAAGAGAAGCCAGAACAATCCAGATGCTATGGGAATTCCAAGAACAAGAACGAATCAAATATAAAGAAAGAGAAAAAGAAGCTATGAATATTATGTATGTATGATTATTATAAAATTAAAAACTCCAAATTTCGTAGGAATGACAAAAAACTATAAAACTCACGCAGATGGAAAATTTCGACATTATTGACAAAAAGCAAAAAGATAATATTTTAGACTTAGTTTTTCGATTTAAAGAAGTCATGGATTCCAGAGAAAATACTTTGAACTCATTTTGTAAATACGGAGTCCAATTGGAAGGATGGTTAAAAGGAGAAATACTATCCTTCTTAGATGCTGAAAAAAATGCAGGTAGAATAGATAACTTTGATAGAGAAATGATAATAGGACAAGGAAAAAAGAAAACCGATATAAATATCAAATTGTCTCCAGATTCACAGATTGCATGGATTGAATTAAAGCATTGGTTAATTGGGTATCAGAGAGGAACGCCATACAATGCACAGTTTTATTTTGGAGACCCGACCTCAGTTGGAATTAAGCCAGATGCAGAGAAATTAAGCGGATTATCAAACGGTGGCAAATATTTACTGATTTTAACAACCGCTAACCCAGGTCTAAAAGACTGGTCGGATGGGGTAGAGAAGTTCAATAGAAAGTTTTCCTCAATTCAGCTTAATAGCTTGACCAATCCTATCGATTTTCCAAATTTTTACTATCTTGGTTTATTGGAGATAATTCCAACACCCATAAAATAACCCCTTTTTTAAGAGAGGGTTTAACAAATCCCTATGCTTTGAAGGGATTTTGAAAAAATTTAAATAGTTATATAACATTGAATATTTGAGGATTATAGAATGAAACAAATATCAAATGATAAAGAACTCGCACAAATATTTGAAAATGGTGTTGGGTTTGTATTCAATGATTACTCGAAAACCAACGCTGATTTTAATAAATTACATATAGCTGGTTCTTCTTGTTTGAACCCTAATAACCCTAATAGACTAAAAGTAAAAGGGACTGTGGGGGAGTTAAAAAAGTTCTATTTTGAAACTCGTGAAGATGCAAATAAGTGGTTAAAAAAAGAAAGAAGTGATGTTGGGTATTCCGATTGCTGTCGCTGTATGAAGTGACCTAAAGTGTAAAAACAATCCCAAGAAACTCGACTCAATTGCTTAATCAGATAGAAACAATATTAAACTAGGTGGTATTATTTCCTTAGACTCCCTCCTCTCATCCCTAAAACCTTGCCAGATTGAAGCTATCAAACACACACAAGTCCCCCAGCTAATCCTTGCAGGCGCAGGCACAGGCAAGACCACGACCATCACTGCAAAGATTGCTTACATGGTCGAAAAAGAAAACATTGACCCCTCTCAGATTCTCGCACTAACCTTCTCCAAAGAAGCTGCAAGGCACATGCGTGAAAAGGTTGAGCAGCTCCTTCAGGGACAGGAAATCCACATAAAGACGTTTCATTCCTTCTGTGCTGAGCTCATAAAAGACCATGCTGACAGATGCAAAGTTCTCGGCGACTTCAAAATATTCGAAGAGATGGATTCAGCCGTTTTTATTTTCAGGGAACTCAAGACAGATGCATATACAGCCAAACTATATGCAAATACGATTGGAAAAGCCAAAGACCTGAATATCTCAATAGTCCAATTCAAAGAATTTCTTGAAAAACTTAAAAAACAGGTTTCCTATATCGAAAAAGATGAGAGCAAGTGGAAGGAACAATATCGTGAATCCAAATTCAAACTCAATACTTTCCATCTTCAGGAATTCAAAGACAAAGAAGATAAGAAGGTAAAACAGGCAGATAAAAAAAGATACTCAGAATTCATTGACCTCTATGAAGAATACCTGAAATATTCAAACTTCATATCCGCCTGGGAGAAATACGAAGAAAAGAAATCAGCTATAAGCGCCCTGGATTATGGCGACCTCAATAAGATTGCTCTCTGGTATCTTGATGTGTACGGCACGCAGGAGTTAAACGACACATTCCGCTACATCATAATTGATGAATTTCAGGATACGAATTATGTTCAGTTCGAGCTAATAAAAAAGCTCACGGAATCGAATAAGAACATAACAGTGGTGGCAGACCCGAACCAGACCATATACGCATTCAGGGGGGCATATACCAATAACATCGAGGTATTCAAGGAGCAATTCAAACCATCTATAGTGTCACTGGATGTCAGTTTCAGGTCATCCAACAAAATCCTCCGAGTAGCCCATACTCTTATAGAAAAGAACTATGGGGCTGACAAAAAGCAGGAATGCCTGCTCCTGAAAAATCACAAAGATATAGAAGGGGAGAATGTCAATATCCTTGAAACAGAAGATGATAACGAAGAAGCAAGAGCCATAGTCGAAAAGATTGAGGAGTATTTGGCACAGGGTATTCCTCCAAAAGAAATTACTGTATTATATAGGACACATGCTCAGGGAAGAAAGGTAAGACATGCTCTTGAAAACAGAGGTCTGCCTTTCCGTGTGAAAGACGATACTGATTTCCTCAAACAGCCTGAGATAAAGACTGCACTGGCTTACCTGTATATTATCAACAATATCTCTCATCCCACAGCCCGTGGGACAGAGGCGTGGTGGAGGATATTCCATTACAATAATGCCCTAAGCCAGGAAGATTCCATCAGGATAGGAGAATACCTCAAGAAGAAATGGGTCACGTTTCAGGAAGCCATCTATCATCATATTGGAGAACTTAAACTTTCAAACAGCGGTCTTGAGACTATAAACAATGTAAAAAAAATAATTGAATTATTATGTGCAAAGAAGAACCTTGATGTTTCAGACCTTATCCTTGAAGTCTATGACCTGTCAGGTCTCTCCAGACAGTTCTCTCATACTGACACAAAGCGCAGCAGGGAAGCACTGTTGAATCTCAGGCAGCTGCATGAATTAGCCAGTAAATTTGAGGAGTTACACGGAAAAGACCTGAGCCTGTTCATTGATTATCTTGAAATCCTTGACGAGATGGACGGTAATCCTGCACCATCCAGAATAACGGATGAGGATGCCATAAACCTCATGACGATACATGGGGCGAAAGGATTGGAGTTCCAGGTTGCATTTATCACAAATCTTGCCAAAGATAAGTTCCCCCTCTATCGAGGAGGTGCAGAGCCATTAATCCCAGCTGAATTGATGGAACAATACAAGGATATTTTTAAGGATGCATCCATCAAAGATGCTGAGAAGGCAGTCAGAGAGCGCAAGAAAGAGATTAAAAAGGAAGAAGAGAGACGCCTGGCGTATGTTGCGCTCACCAGAGCAAAAGACCATCTTTTCCTGACACTAGCAATAAAATACGCTGACGATGAAAGGGAGCCATCTGAGTTTCTTCAAGATATTGGCTACGACAACTGGAGAGCTGGCGGGAATATCACAGTTGGAGACCTCAGCTATTTCCGTGATACTGATACCAAGGTCAGAGAGATGGTAAAGGACAGTGCTCTGGAGCGAGAAAAAGCCGTTCGCAAAAGGCTACTCATCGAGTCGCTGGATTCAGGTAATTTCAATGAAAGTATGAAAAACCTGCTGCTTTATCAGGCTTTGAAGTCAGGGAAGACGTCAGATTTTAAAGAACTTATTGACTCCAACTGGTCAAAAATAGACCCTCTACAAGACGCTGAAAACATTCTGGATAAAATAAAAGATAATAAGAACGGATTGAAATTCAATTCCGCAACCATGACTTTCAGTTATTCCTCAATAAGTTCCTATGAAAACTGCCCCAAGCAGTACGAACTTGCAGAACTTCTCAGGATGCCTACACGGGATTCAGAAGATTCTACTGGAGCCATGACTAGAGGAAATTTTGTCCATAAGGTGCTTGAAAAAGTGGTGAGTAAGAAAATTACCACAAAGAATCGGCTGTGTGAGATAAGAGATACTGTCGCTAAAGAACCTGAATTTAAGGGCGTTGATATTGAAGCTGCAACTGGAGCATTGGATGTATTCTGGGAGCGTAATAAGGATACAATTATTGCGAATAACCTGATGGTTGAGCAGCGTTTTACAGTACCGCTTGGTGGCTTCAATTTCAAAGGATTTATTGACAGGGTGGATATTATCCCGCCAACAAAGGATGAGGTCGAAATCATAGATTACAAGACAGGAAAATATGAACCCAGTCCTGTTGAGCGTTCAAGACAACTTTTACTTTATGCCCGTGGAATCGAACATATTTTTCCCAAATACAAGGTAAAAAAACTCACACTTGAATTGCTTAATCTTCCCAATCCCAGAACATTTGAACTGAAGGACGGAAAGTATGAGAATGTGGGTAGCTCACGGATGGAGGGGCTTGATGTAACTGCTATTGATGATATGATTGAAATTGCTAAAAAAATCGCACATGATTATGAACATGGTTTTGAAAGGACAAAAGATGAGAAGGTTTGCGATGATTGTGGGTACAGGTTGTATTGTGGGGAGTAGGCTCAATTCCAAAGAAATATTACAGAAACCTATCATATTTAGATAGAAGATTAAGTTTATGGGATTATCAAAAGACAAAATTATCGAATGGCGTGGTAAATACAATTATCCAGAAAACGAAGATGGTATCCTGAATAGTATTAGTTCCGTTAAGACTGCAGATGACTTTAGAAACCTCTTGTTAAAGGATGGTATTTTAAAGTGGAAAGGGGCTTTGAGAACCATAGGTTATTATCAATCTATGGACTCAAGTAAATGGCAAGTGTTTTTTGATATAATAAGAGGCTCAACCACTGAACCAAAAGAAACAGTCAAGAAGATTGTAGCTTTTTCAAAAAAAAATATGAGTTATAATGGAAAATCAGGTGGCATTTCTTATCCTGTGGCTTCAACGATAGTTTATTTCTTTAGCAAGGGTAACTGTCCGATTATTGATTGGAGAGTTGTTTTTGCTCTAAAAAATAATGGATATAATGAACAAATGAACGACATTTATTTGTATTATATTAAAACCATAAAAGGATATCAAATATATTTGGATGATAATGGATGGGATAATTTCTATGACCTATGCCATGAAATTGTGTCGAACCTAAAGATTGCGTCTTTTGAAAATGATACATCATTGAGGGTTCTTGATAAGGCATTATGGGCGTATCCAGACATTAATAATAATCTTGTTCAGGCGATAGATGGGACAAAAATGCCTCAACATAATGGAGAGGATGTAAAAATCACAAAAAACTATAAAACTCACGCAGATATGATAAAAGAAGCCTTGGAAGAGTTGGAAAATGCAAAGCCAAAATCTATTATGGATTTTATCAGAAGGAAATATCCAGATATAGAAGTTAAAGAAAAATCTTTTAGGGCTGATATAATTGGATGTAGTATAAACCACTCGTCAAGTCATCATTATCCTAGTATGCCTAAATTTTTATTCTTTGATATGAAAAATAAAACTTATCGACTTGATATTTCTGGTAGTATTATGGGGCTCACCAAAACTGAAATACTACAATCCAAGAAATTACAGCTTGAGGAAACTGATTAATGAACACGCCTGATAACCTGAAAGAATTTTTAAACGGTATTTTTGCATTAAAGCCAAAAGAAATTAAACTATATGAAGAAGCATTTATCCACAGCAGCAATAACAGCCCACACAATAATCAAAGGCTTGCCTTTCTTGGAGATTCGGTATTAAGACTGATAATAAGGGAACATTTTTACAAGAAAAATCCAGGTTTGGATAAAGGAGAACTCACCAAAATCTGTGGCGGAGAGAAAGAAACCAACAAGAACTTTGCAAATATCGCAATTAAACTTGGTTTATCAAAATACATGGATATTAGTAATCTTCCTGATTCTGAAAATCATGAAAAATTAAATGCGGAAGTCCTTGAAGCATTATTCGGGGCAATATTTCTTAATAGAGGCTTTGAGGAAACAAAAAAAATTGCGGAAAAAATTATACTGACGAACCTGCAAACTATTGAGAACGATAATTTATGAATTGGATAGGAGTTGATGGGTGCAGCGCAGGATGGTTCTATGTAAGCCTTGATGACTCTGATAATTGGGAAACAGGTATCTTTCCAGATATTCAATTTTTGAGTGAAAAATTTCAGGATGAATGTTTGATTCTGGTGGATATTCCTATAGGATTACGGCACATTGGAAATCTCGAACGACTTTGCGATAAAGAAGCGAGAAAATTTTTGGGAAATAGAAGGTCGAGCGTTTTTCCAGTTCCTTGTAGAAAAGCAGTATACGGGGGTAACTATGAAGAAGCAAGTCGCATTAACCATGAACTAACAGGTAGGAATTTATCAAAGCAGAGTTGGTTTATATCCGATAAAATAAAGCAAGTGGATGAACTACTTATCAATTCCATTAAATATCGAAAACTCGTGAGAGAAATTCATCCAGAGATATGCTTTTGGGGTCTAAACGGGAGAAAAAGCATGAAGTATTATAAAAAAACTTCAGAAGGCTTTAATGAACGATTAGATGTGATAAGGAAAGTTTTCGGGGAATGCGATGAACTCGTTGATAGGGTGCTTTTGAAATACAAAAAAAGCGATGTAATTAATGATGATGTTCTTGATGCCTTAGTTGCAGCAGTTACAGCGCGATTTGGATTCAATGCGTTAAATACTATCCCTGATGCTCCAGAATACGATGAAATGGGTCTTCCTATGGAAATTGTATATTATATAAATTGAGTTTGACTATCCGTCTAAAACTCTAAAACTCCCCAATCGTTCTCTGGAACGTGTCTTCCACAGCATTAGATAGCACCTTGAAATTATTCTTGATTCTTCCCATCAAATTCGCCCTGAAACCTACATCAGGATACAAATATTCAGCATTCTTGATAACCTTCCTCTTGGTCAGGTCAAACAACCCAGAAAAATTGAGTTTTGAAGAAATGAAGAAAAGAATAAAAGAACATTTACAAATGGCGACTAAATATTGAAGATTGTGCATCTGCAATCATCAAATATATAACCCTTAAATTAAGAAAAAATTGATAAACTATATATGCAGGTTATACATAATTGAACACTTGGCGAGCAGGTAACATTTTTTTACTAACCCCCACTCCCCAACCTGCTCGCCATTCTTGTGCCGAGTATACAAATTAAAGTTATTTTGAATAAGTAACGAGCTTAGTTTTTTGGTATTTCTACTATTTTAGACCTATCTTTATAATATTGAAAAAACCTTTTTCCCCAGCCAAGAGATTTATTATCGAAACCGAATATCTGTTCAGTTAAGTCAAATAACATCCCATCTTTCTTATATAAACCAAAAGACAAGAAGTTTTCAGTAACCGTGGTACCAACTCTAACATATTCTTCTGTGACCATTAATTTAAAATTCGAATATTGCATCATTTCAAAATATTTTTCAATATAGGGTTCCTTATCCAATTTTTCATAGACATCCTTGTTTATTACAACTTCAAGAGGGATTCCTTGTGACAATCGTTCGATTACAGCATTAATAAGCTCAATACTTGTCATAGACGAAACAACAGATATTTCTTTATTCGACCCCTGTAAGCAATTAAAATACGTTGTCAATACTCGATGAACATCTTCAGTTGTATCTCTTATGATTTCTGATTCAAGAAGGTCTCCAATATCGTTTAATAACGGTTCAGGTATTCCTTCAAGGTGGTGTTTTGTCCAGAAACCCTTAAACTTCCAAAAAACTCCCGACACCAAAATACAGTCTTCAATCTTGGACGTTAAGATTTTACCCATTGGTGAAAGACGATAATTATGACCTTCTTCCTCTACAAGTTGGTTTGATTCTAATATCCTTATTTTTGGAATGACCGCTTGAGAACTACTCCCTGTAATTTCACGTAATTGTAAAAGAGTTTTGTTTTCTTCACCTAAAGACAACAGGATTTGTGTCTGAAGTCTCGACCTGAAAATCGATTTTATCTCATCCTCGATTTTTCCATACACCGTTATTGATGACATATGATTTCTCACCACGGACAGATTTATTAATTTGCTTGTTACTTACACGAAAGGGTTTATATTCATCGGTTTGATGAGCATTACTCATCGTGACTAATATATATTGCTAAGTTCACTTAAGAATATAGTCAGTGCAACCAGAAATCAAGTGTTCAAGAAATTTATTCATTGACATTATCAAATCTAATTCAACAACGGTGGTATAATGGGCAGGTTGTGGAGTGGGTGGTATCTTAAAAAAGGTCATCCTGCCCATTATTATTTATTCAATCATTCATGATATTTAAGAATTACGATTGTTATGATTGTTATAAACTTTTTTTATATTTATTGTAATTTTTTTTTGCTCTAAATTTCTCTGTTAAAATGTTGAACCACCCCTCAACTACCTGCCTTTCATACCAATAAAGAAAATTTATGGTTATTAAGTATAAATGATTTTCCCCAAACATTACCCTAACATTTGGGTGTAATACTGGCAAAGCTCTTTAAAATTATAAAGTAAAACAATACTGTAATCGAGAGCTTGAGATTTTAACAAATTTTCACAGCTCCTTCTATCCAATTAGTAATTTTATCTACCCAATTAAGATATGTCGAAAAGGTGATTCAATGAAGGAAATAGATGATGGAGTAATAAATAGGCTGATAAAATATCTCCTTAAAGACAAGACGGGAATTAGGAAATCTCTTCTAAGGCTATTCGCAGAGGTGAAAAGCTGTAATACCGTTGAAATTTATGATTACCTCATAAAGCAGGGTTTTAATGTAAATTATAGGGCAGTCTCAGCCATGGTTGGACAGATGCATAGTAGACTTGGTATTCTGCGATTCAATTTGACATATGAACATAATGTATATACAATCAGGGAAGACTATTTGGGCATTGTTAAGATAGTTTTGACTACTCCTTTTTCAAGCTTGGATTCAAAAATTGGACATGCATAGATATAGTTAACAATCTTGCCAATTAATCATTATTTCGCCGCTATTTTGAAAATAGTTTTTAGTGAGATAGGTGATTTAATAAGATGTTAGAAGCTCCGCAGGAAAGAGTGAAATTATTGAAAGCTGGCATTGACGGCAAAACAATAGAAAAACTATATCTAATTCTTAACAATTTTAAGCTTGTGCCCACTCCCCTGCTTTTTGAATTGGTTGAAATTAACACAGGGGAAGAATAAGAATTCTGCCAGCAGCCAATGAGGCAAAATGACCACCATAAATATAAAAAAAGAAATACATAACATGGATAATAAAATATTACGAGATTTGGGCTATACGTTGATAAGAAGTGTCTGGAGTAAAAAAGTTGAAATGCCACAGATTCGAAGTGAAATCGAGAAACTCCAGCTATTAAAGATTCCTAACATTGAAATTGTATTAGATTAGAATGAAACTGTAATGCATCTCGCAATCCCGACAGTCAATAATTGTATATGAGCCGAGACGTGGGGGTGGAATAATGGGGCAGGTTTTGTTTGGGTGGTATCTTTAAAAAATAATTTTCCTGCCCCATTACTATTAATTCAATCATCCATGATATTTAAGAATTACGATTCCTGAACCACCCACTCAACAACCTGCCTTTAATACCACCAAATAATGTTAATGGTTATTAGGTTTAAATTATTTTTCCCAAACTTTACCCTATGTTAGGAATTCGCAATTTGGGTATTATCATGGAAAATTGCCTTATAATACGAACAACCTTTTATTCGTTGAGGAACGAACCAATCATAACCACTCCTATCCTATCCTAACCTATCCAAAAATAATGTTCTTTTTTGGTTTGTTTCCTCAATTATATTCCAATTACTGCTGTCTACAACCTTGGGCGCATCCTTTGCGACCTGTGCAAAGTGTGAAGATAATTTGTATCATAGGGGCAAAAAATATGTTAAGAAATATTTTTTCTGAAAATGATTTGAGAGAAAACATTAAAACTATGAAACTTCAAGGAGAATATTATGAAAACTTTTCAACTACTATTTACACCATTGAATATAGGTAACCTAGTCTTAAAAAATCGCATAACACTCGCTCCTATGTTTCTCTGTTATGGAAATTTAGATGGGACTGTTTCGGAAAAAACTATAGAATTTTATGCGAGAAGAGCAAAGGCAGGAGTCTCCATGCTCGTGGTTGAAGCATCTGCTGTGGATAGTAAAGGGATGGGCTTATCCCGAATGATAAGGGCTGATTCTGATAATTATATCAATGGGCTGAGCAAGTTGGCTAAAGCAATAAAAGATGCAGTTCTTCAATTATATCATGGTGGTCGATATTCACAACAACCAATTGCTCCATCACCAGTGGAAACTTATCTAGCACCCGAAAAGAAAATTATCCCTAAAGAAATCTCAATAGAAGAAATAGCCGAATTGATAACTAAGTTCGGTGAGGCAGCAGAGAGAGCAAAAATGGCTGGGTTTGATGGGATTGAACTTCACGGTGCTTCTGGGTATCTCATGGCACAGTTTATTTCACCCAGAACCAATAAGCGTACCGATAAATATGGCGGTTCATTTGAAAATAGGATTAGGTTTCCGCTCGAAGTAGTAGCATCTGTCAGAGAACATATTGGCACAGAATTTCTTTTGGGATTTAGATTCATGCCTGATGAGTGGCTTCCTGATGGTTTCACACTGAACGAAGGGAAACTATTAGCCAGAAGACTTGAGACGGCAAGTGTTAATTATCTATCCTGTAATGCTGGGAGTTATGAATCCTGGTTTCTCCCGCATATAATGAAAATGACTTCAAAACCTGGTTATCAAGTGGATATTACCGAGGAAATTAAGAAGGAAGTCGAAATTCCAGTATTCGCTAATGGAAGAATAAATACTCCCGACCTGGCTGAAGAAATTCTCAGGAAGGGCAAAGCAGATGCCATAGCCCTTGCAAGACCATTGTTTGCTGACCCTGAATTTGTCCAGAAAATTTTTGAGAATAGAACTGACCAGATTGTAGAGTGCGTAAATGACATGCAATGTGGGCGGCAAACCATGCAAGGTTTAGACGCTGTTTGCAGTCAATGGATGAAATTTAATGTTTGATTTGAATTCGTAAAAATGGGAGAAAAAAAACAATGATTAAAACAATTGACCATATCGGGATTTTGACAAAGGACTTGCAGCAGTCAGTGGAATTCTACACTAATGTGCTTGGCTTTTCTATTTCCTCTAAAATTGAAATGGAGGCAGTGGGTTTGTCTGCAATATTTATCGAAAAAAACGGTAGCAAGATAGAACTCATGGGCTATAGAGGCGCAATTCCAAAGCGTTCAGAGGGCATTGAAATTAAAATGGGTGGGAATTCAATTCCCATAAACGACCACATTACTTTTACAGTAGATGACCTCGGAGTCACAGTAACCGAGCTTAAAGAGAAGGGAGTCGAGTTTGTCTTGGAGCCAATGCAAGTAGAAGGTGGAATAAAAATTGCTTCCTTCAAAGACCCTAATGGAGTGCTGATTGAACTGGTGGAACATCCTAAGCAATAAAACAAATGCCTAGAAGATATAAAAGTATAGAAATCCAAGCAATAGACCGCATGAATGAGAACTATTGCCTTTGGACTCCACCAGCTAAAACTGGTCGCTACTTGGAGACTTGTCGGCTGCCCAAGTTGGGAAACTAGCTTGGTAGGAATGAAATAAAATATATCATAAAAGGAGATTAAATTATGCAAAAAGAAGAAGAAAAAACAGTATTAGAAGAAGAAAAGCCTATGTTGAAAATATTAACCAAAAAAATTGACGAATTAAATAAAACAATTAATGAGGAAAAGATATACTCAGAAGAGAAGAGGAAGGAAAATTCTATTGCTTATGTAGCGGTCGCTTTTGTTGGAGGTCTTGTCGCAGGTTTCTTGATTGGAAATGAAAAAAATAAGGAGAGAAGACGTAATCGATTTCGTTCACGGGTTCGATGGTCAGAGTGACGGTCATTGCATCTGAGACTCTTGTTGGCGACGCATCAGCAATATCTCCCTTATGCTGGTAAGTGATTGCCTTATTCAGCCATGCTTTGGGATATAATGGATACAATTCCAAAACCATATCTAAAAAATCGATAGCTGAGGAATAATCTCCACGATAATCGTAACAGATTCCGATATTCATGTAGGCATCTGTGCACATCGGGTCGCTTTTTATAACCTCTTGATAATTCGATATTGCCTTCTCAAATTGCTGGTCAGCAACCAGTATTTCAGCGTCCTCCAACAGTTTATCGCATCTTTGGATTTCTGGATTTTTCTGCACATCGGTAAGCCATTTCTTCTTTTCAGGATTAATTTCTACAATCTGCTCCAGACATTCACATGCCTTATTGAACCTATCTAATTCGTATAATGCTATCGACTTGTATTCCAATAATTTTTCATTCTTCCCATCAAGTTTAAGGGCATAATCAAAGATACGCAGAGCATCCTCAAATTGCCCCTTCTTAAGATGCTTTTCGCCTTTCTTAATCAACGTATCGATATTTGGATTTATTACAGGTTGCATTACTTTCACCCTACGCATACCCAATGCTTAATAATATACAATTCGATTTTAAATCGTAATGGAACTTTCCTATAATCGGGGTACAATTTTAATTCGAGGAGATGTCCGCATCCCGAACTCTACCTGGGATGAGCGTTCCAAAAGATTAAGGGCAATGGCGCTGCACTACAATGATATTGTTGATTACCTGAAAAATTCAAAAGTAGTTTTTACTGATAATGTCCTTGACCTCATACCCTGCCCCGAACTCCACAGTAACATAATATTAAGGGACTATCAAAAACAAGCTTTAGATGCCTGGATTCTGAATAGCAAACGTGGGGTCATCGTTCTACCAACAGGTAGTGGTAAAACAGTCATCGGGATTAACGCAATTTCATTACTTAACACGCCAACAATAGTGGTTGTTCCGACCCTTGACCTGCTTGACCAGTGGCGTTCCAAACTAAAGGAGGAATTAAAAGTAGATGTGGGAAAGCTTGGTGGTGGAGAACAAGAAATAAAAGCCATAACTGTATCCACATATGACTCTGCATATATCCATGCCGCCAGACTAGGGAACAAATTCGGCTTAATAATTTTTGATGAAGTGCATCATCTGCCTGCCGAGAGCTTTAAACAAATAGCCGAGATATTTGCTGCACCTTTCAGGATGGGTCTGACAGCTACCTATGAGAGAGATGATGGACTTCATAGCGAGCTTAATAGGCTTATTGGTGGAAAAGTATTTGAGAAAAAGGTAAAAGACCTTTCAGGAGAGCACTTATCCCCTTTCAGGCTCCAAAAGATTGCGGTTGAACTGACCGCTGAAGAACAAAATGAATACGAGCATAATCAGGGAATTTTTACAGATTATCTCAGGAGATGTAACATAACCATCAGGACTCCATTAGATTTCCAGAAAATTGTTATAAGAAGCGGAAGAGACCCCAACGCAAGGAAAGCACTTCTTGCCAGAAATAAAGCAAGGGATATCGCCCTGAACAGCGTCTCAAAGCTAGAAAAATTCAGGGAAATCCTAAAAAAGCATGCAGATAGCAGATTATTCATTTTCACCGAACACAACAAGCTGGTTCATATAATCTCAAAGGAATTCTTGATACCAGCCATTACCTACCGAACAGTAACCAAGGAAAGAGGCGAAATTTTGGATAGGTTCAGGTCGGGAGTATATAGAGCAGTCGTTACCTCAAAGGTTCTGGATGAGGGAATAGATGTTCCTGAAGCAGATGTGGGCGTAATCTTGAGCGGAACAGGTAGTGGTAGAGCTTTTATTCAGCGTTTAGGAAGGATACTTAGAAAGAAAGAAGGAAAGGAAGCTGTTCTGTATGAAATCGTATCGGCAGATACGAGCGAAATAAACACAGCAAAACGAAGAAATAAAGCTCTGAGGTAGGAAAATGCTTACCAGTGACTTGCTTGTTACAAAAAGTTCCAAAGGAAAAATCGAACCTGTTTATGCCAAGCTTGACCAAGAAAATCTGGAAATTTCAGGCTCCCTCATAGACCTGTTCCATGAACATATCGGAAAAACCTACGGCGAACTCATCGAGGAAATCGAAGGTATTGAGGAGATGGACTACCGATTAATCAGGGGACTGACTCAGCTGCTGGAGAGAAAATGCGTCATCGAAATGAATTCAGTCCTAGAGCCAGCCACTGCCAGAAGAAGTGTTTTTGAGGACTGCAAAGGTGCGGTTTCCGATGCAAAAGAAAGAAAGGAGGTCATAGACAGGGTTGCCAGAAAGCTATCTGTCGAACCTGATGCAATGGAAAAGGCTCTCTGGGCAGATATGGAAGAGAACTTGATAATTAAGGAATTCCAGACCATAACCCCTGAAGCCCTGCTCAGGCAATACAATCTATCTCTGACCTAGACTCTTCTTTTCAAAGCAACGGGAATGGACATTCAGATAGAGAAAAATTACCAGGAAGTCTTCTGGAAGATTAAGCGGCTTGGACTCATGTATTCCATTCAGGATGGTAGGATATACTTGGATGGAGCAGTTTCTTTGTTCAAGATGACTGAAAGATATGGCACGGCTCTGGCAAAACTGCTGCCAACTATCATGAAGTGCAACAAATGGAGTCTGAAGGCAAGCATCCTGAAAAAAACAATGCAGGGAAAAAGGATGTATGATTTCACACTGGATAATACCTGGCAGATTTTCAGTATTGAGCCTGATTCCAATTTGGAGACCTTTGACAGTGCTATTGAAAAGGAGTTCTCTTTGCTCAACTTCAATAGTTGGTCGGTCAAGGGAGAGCCAGCGGTATTGAAAGCAGGTCAATATGCCTTTATTCCAGATTTTTCCCTTGAGAAAAACGATAAAAGGATATACGTTGAAATAATCGGTTTCTGGACGCCTGAATATCTCAAAAACAAGATTCAAAAGATAAACCTGCTGCAGGAAAAAGACATAATACTTCTTGTGGATAAAAATCTTGCTTGCTCAGGCTCAGAATTCAATACTGACAACCTCATTTTCTATGACGGGAAGATACCGTATTTGGATATATTAAAGATTCTGAGAAAATATGAGGAAAAACAGGTTACAGAGGACGTTGAAAGACTTAAAAATCTTGAAATCGCCTTAGAGGGAAGCGTTATCAATCTCGGTGAAATTGCCAGAAAATATGCTGTCAGTCTTGATGCCATAAAAGCGGATATTAAGCAGAATAATAGGAATGGTTATTTGCTCATTGGAGACCAGCTCATTGATAATCAAACACTTAAAGCGGTTCAAGGCGAACTGAATGGAGTGAAAAAGCACAATGAAGCTCTTATTATTTTCGGGAATTACGGTATAAAAAGTCAGCAGATATTTGATATTCTCGGATATAAGGTAAAATGGAACGGACTTGACCCAGAGAATGCGGAAATAGTGAAGATATAAGGATTATTAACCCAATCGGGTTAATGTCGTAATGAGGTAAAAAATGAGTTTTAACACTTGGGCAAATTCAAAATTGAAAAAAATCACATGGGTAGATGTGTCATTAATCAAAATTAGTGCTGGAGCCTTTGCTTTGATGTTAGCAAAACTATGGGAGCCATTGATTAGTTTAGATTGGTATTGGTATGCAATAATTTTTGTGATGGTTGGGATAAAACCAGCGTATGATGCATTTAAATAAGGTATTGTCCTAATCGTCTCAATCAAAAAACATGGTTAAAAAAAACATATTACGAAATATTAGAAGTCGATAAGAAAGCCTCTCAAGAAGATATAAAGTCCGCTTACCGCAGACTGGTTATGCTTTATCATCCCGACAAAAACAAGTTACCAGAAGCCGAAGAAATGTTTAAAAAAATCGCAGAGGCTTATGCCGTATTATCAGACCCCAGCAAACGGAAACAATATGACCTGGACATTGAACCGAGAACTGTTCTGAGAAGAAAGAAACAAGAACAGATGTGGCAAATAATAAGATGGCAAAAACAAAGAGAAGCCAGAACCAACCAGCAGCTCTGGGAATTCCAGGAACAAGAACGTATCAAATATAAAGAAAGAGAAATAGAAGCTATGAATATTAGTATGTATGAGTATAAAAAATTTAAAAACTCCACTGTGTTTAGGTGCAAAGACTGTTGGAGTAAAAGAAAGGCTGAAAAAATAACCCTTATCGATTGCCTTTTCTTAGGAGCTAAAACAGTTTGTTAATCTCTATGAACATTTTTTCGAAATTGTCAAGTGTCTTTGTAGAGAAATATTTCTTGTCAATTCCAAGTTGGTTTAACTTGTTTGCTGGTCTATAATGATTGAATCTTTCCTTACCGATAATTTTATTTATTTGTTTTACAACCGTTTCAATTGAAGTGTCAAGATGTGCAACTTCTATTTTTGAATATTCCGTATCAAATGCCTCATTGAAGAGTTTTATATATTCATCTTTTGCAAAAAGGTCTTCAATGTCTGCGGTCTTTGCACCATTGTTCGCAAATTCATCAAAGAACCTGATATTTTTATCCTTGATAATTTTGTAACGAATTAAATCATCAACCTTTTGTTTTCCCTTTTGGTCTGTGAAGGTGTCAAGTAAGCATACAACATTCAATTTAGAACCACGAAGTAGAGATATAAAAGTTGTAACTTTGTCTAAACCACCAACTGGAACAATTGTAATGTTCTCTTTTAAGGAGGTTCTTTTTTCGGTTTCAAGAATGCTGGACAGAACTGTCAAATAAATTAAGTCAGCGGGCCCCTCAACAAGTAAATTGTTTTTGGAAACAAAAAGATTTTGAGCGATGTCATAGCCCAATGCTGCTTGGAGGGGAAATAAAGTATTAGGGTCTTTCTCCTGAATTGTATCTGAAATTATTGTGCCCTCCTCGGTTTCTAAACAAGTTCGAACTCTATCTAAATGGTCTGATTCAACCATAAAAGGAGAGTGAGTTGTGTAAATGATTTGATACTTCTTTGAAAGGTCTTCAATGAAGCGAAGTAAATCAGCTTGTGCAGAAGCGTGAAGATTTAGTCCTGGTTCATCAAGTAATAAAATGTAATCAGAAGTTTTATCTGCTTGTATTTTGCTAAACCAAATAATGAAAGAGAAGAACCAATTGAATCCTTTGCTTCGTCTGTCCAAAGGAAGTGTAATTTTGTGTCGTTGGTTTTTTACTCTGATATCAAGAATTTTTTCTGGAGGAGTAGTAGTGTTCTGAATTTTAAATTCTATGTCAAGGTTTTTATTTGTTGACCAATATTTAAAAATTTCTGTTGTTATTTTATTTGAAGATGCTTCCAAAAGCGCAATATATTTTTCATACTCTTTATCAGTAGAATTTAAAATATCTTCGGGTTTTATTCTTGCAAGCTCAAAAAGTGCTTTTGATGTTTTATCTTTTTCAGTTGCTGGTGGCTCTTTATGAAGCTTGTTAATATTGATTTTTCCACCCAGAGGATAGTAGTCATCAAAATACCAGAACTTTGGTATTTTGGGTTGTATCCATTTCTTGACAATGTAGGATTCCAAAAGGTCAGTCCAATTCGGGTCTTTATAACCTCCGTCAATTATTTTATTTATTTCGTTTTTAAAATTTTGTAAATCCGTATCTCCTTCTACTGCAACGATTGCTGCGATGTCGTTTAAGGAAGCACATTTGGTAATTGCCTCTTTTGTCGAAAAAGTTAAAATGTAATTTTGAATCTTTAATTCTAAAAATTTCTTTTTGTTTGCAGCGATTCCTGAAAAGAGAGCTGTTTTCTCTTTGTAGTAATGAGAGCGTGAGAACTCCTTTATTGTAAATACTCCTTTTCCAATTTCATCCCCAATTAATTTTATAAGTTCGGGGGATATTTCATACTCACATTTAATTATCTCACAATCTTCATCGCTATTTTGAAAGTCAATAAGTTCACTTCGAGGATAATCTTCTATTGTATCAAATACAAAATCATTATCGGCTGTAAAATAATTTGTTTTAGCTATTGCAGTAAGAAATGCTGTTTTTCCAGATTCATTCATACCAACAACCGTAGTAATTGCAGGGTCAATTTCTACTATCTGAGTCTTTTGTATACTCTTGTATTTGTTAACGGTTACTCTTTTTAATTTTATCATAATGAGATTGTCGGAAAAGTACCCAACTTTATATAATTTTATATAATTTCCTGGTCACAAAAAACAACATTTTTTTATTAAAAACATCACGCATCGAAGCATTTATATCCTATTGATGTTTATATTACAT
>Ga0209540_10000971_pt1 | contig 22996 bp, 14 predicted proteins | sample BarGraIncu01121A_FD_184501 | JGI IMG/M metagenome (GOLD analysis project Ga0209540, IMG submission 184501) | Arctic peat soil microbial communities from Barrow, Alaska - Barrow Graham LP Incubations 011-21A (SPAdes) (version 2) | ecosystem: Environmental > Terrestrial > Soil > Wetlands > Peat... | reverse complement strand
GCCGGGTTCAAGCGGTTATTTCAATGTACTGTACGAAGGTAAATCAGCCCTCTATGCCAAATATAAAAAGAGCATAGCAACTGTAATCAAGGACAATAGCAATGGCTATTTCAACCAGACAATGGATATGATTCTGGTCTTGGATGGCGAAGACTATAAAATAAACAGACTGAAAGATATAATGAACCTGGTCCCCGGAGTGAATGGGCAGATAAGGAATTTTATCAGGGAGAAGCGGTTGAAAGTGTCGATTAAACACCCCGATAGCTTCATCCCGGTGATCAGGTATTACGACTCTCTGAAATATTAATTCCTATTGATGCGGAGCAAGTTTTGTATCATGGTTATAACCCTGTGCCTCTGTTGCCGGCTGGCAGCTCAGGAGAAATATACTGTTACTTGGGACTATAAGGCTCAGTCGTTCAGGGAATTTGTTACAAAAGTTGAAAGCTTACTCCCTGTTAAGTTCTATTATAAGGAGGATTGGGTAGCTGACCTTAAACTATCAGATTGCCTTGGCTGTACTACTCTGCCATCTGTTCTGACCAGCTTGTTCAATGGCACTTCGCTTCATTTTTTTATTGACAATTCGGGACATATAGTTATAACAAGGGATTTTGCCGTCAAACGGCCCGATGTAGTTAATGAAGATGTTAAATTGTACATACCAACGGCATATTTTGCTGAATCGGTCGATGAACAGCAGAAGACTGAAAACATGTTTATTGAGATCGGGAGCAGGGTCGACAGGAACAGACCTGGAAATGTCATTGTTTCCGGATACGTAACCAACAGCGATACGCACGAAAAGATAGGAGGGACTACCGTTTCTGTTCCAAAACTGTCGAAGGGAACAATTTCAAATGAATATGGCTTCTACTCAGTTACGCTTCCGCGTGGAACATATGAGGTCCAGTTTTCGTTTGTCGGGATGAAGGAAAAAAAGATCAACCTGAATCTCTTCGGCACTGGCGAGATGAATGTTGATATGAAGGGTATGCTTATACCTCTGAAAGAGACTTTTATATCAGCCGAAAAGAATACCACTCTCCAGCGCTTTGAGGCGGGTGCCGAAAAGATAAATCTTTCTTCATTCAGGCTGACTCCCACCTCACTCGGAGAACCCGACCTGATGAAGAACATTCTCCTTATATCCGGCGTTCAGTCGGCAGGTGAAGGTTCTGCAGGGTTTAACGTCAGGGGAGGGTCGGCCGATCAGAACCTTATTCTGATTGACGGTGCCCCGCTGTACAACACTTCCCATTTCTTCGGGTTCTTCTCAGCAGTCAATCCCGACATAATCAGGGATGTGACGCTCTACAAGGGAGGAATTCCTGCCAGGTACGGGGGAAGGATCTCTTCAGTGCTCGACATAGTTACCATCGAAGGCAATCCAAATAAGTTTTCAGGCAGCGCGGGAATAAGCCCTATAACAACGCGTCTGATGGTTGAGGGTCCAATTATAAAGGATACACTCTCTTATGTTCTGGCAGCAAGAACTACCTATTCAAACTGGATATTCGGACTGATAAAGAACCCTGATATACGTGAGAGCCGGGCTTTGTTTTATGATATGAACGGTTCGTTGACATGGAATCCTGACAAGAAAAATAAATTCGAGCTATCTGCATATCATTCCTACGACAACAGCAGGTTTAACAGAGATGCAGTTTATGGTTACATGAACGCCACGGCACTTCTTAAATGGCAGCACTTCTTCACCAGCAGGTTCATATCAAACTTCTCCATTAATAACAGCTATTATAAGTACAATGTCACAGACAGAGAGGTTGAGACCGAAGAATATTTCCGGTCTCACAGGCTCAACAGTACTGAATTACTGGCTGATTTTAACCTGTTCAGGGGTAACAATAACTTCAATTTCGGGCTCGATATGACTATGTATTCAGTTCTTCCCGGAAGTTACAGACCTGCCAGCCCAACTTCTTCAGTTGTTTCTCATTCAATAGAAAATGAGAGGGCCCTCGAGACCGCTCTTTACCTGGAGGATAAGATAACCCTCACTGATTATCTTTCTGTAAATGCCGGGATGAGAGTCTCTTCATTTTTATCATTCGGCCCCCAGACAGTTTACATGTATGATCCTGAAATACCCAAAAGCGGTTCATCAATATATGATACTCTTTATTATCGTCGTGGTGCAATATCCGGCAAATATGCCGGCCTTGAACCAAGATTATCACTGAATTTCAGGTTATCAGGGACCAGTTCCCTGAAGATTAATTATAACAGGACCCGCCAGTACATTCATCTCCTTACAAACTCAATGTCAATATCCCCGACCGATACGTGGAAACTGTCCGGTTATTATCTGAGGCCGCAGATTGGAGATCAGTATGCAGCCGGATTATATAAGTTCCTGTTTGATAAAAAGTTTGAGGCATCGGCAGAAGTATATTATAAAACGATCAGGAACATGATCGATTACAAGGGAGGCACGACTCTTACATTCATTGAAAACATTGAGCAGGAAACGATCAATGTGAGGGGCAAATCCTATGGACTGGAGCTTGGGCTTAAAGAGACTGAAGGAAAGGTGCGCTACAGCCTCAGCTATACATTTGCCAGGACATTCATTAAAAGCATCGGTAAATCAAGCGGTGATATGATCAATTCTGGTAACTGGTACCCTGCAAACTATGACAAGCCCAATGACCTTGTGGTGACATATAATTATCTTTATTCACGCCGCCTGAGTTTTTCGGCTGCATACACATATAGCACGGGACGGCCTGTTACATACCCTATCGGAACCTACAGGATAAGGGATATCCTGGTTGTGCAATACTCTGAAAGAAACAAATACCGCATCCCTGATTATTCAAGGCTGGATGTATCATGCAAAATAAGCGGCAACCTGAAATCGAAGAAAGCGGCGCACCCTGATCTTACTTTCTCAGTTTATAACGTTTTTGGAAGAGATAATGTTTATTCCGTTTATTTCAAGCGAGTGAATGATAATATTTACGGGTATAAGCTTTCCGTCTTCGGAAGCGCAATACCGACTGTGACCTTTAATTTTGACTTTTGACGACTATGAATCATATACGACCTGCCATATTGTTTTTATTCCTGCTGATTCCTGCAGGTTGTGTCACGAGCTATACTCCGGAAAATATTCAGAATGAACAGGCTCTTGTTATTGAAGGGCTCATTAATGACCAGCCTGGCCCATATACTATAAACTTATCGGTATCAACCCCCTTGTGGAGTGCCAATAAAGCAGTTAGAATGACCGGATGTACGGTCTGGATTACTGATGATGCAAACGGAAGTTATACTCTGAAGGAAGGATCCAGGATCGGTTCATACCTTACGGATCCTGCGACCTTCAGGGGAGTTCCAGGAAGGACATATACTCTGCATATAATTACAAACAAAGGCATGGAAAACCTTAATTACAAGTCGTACCCCACGAAGATGATAGCCGCTCCTCCTGTCGATTCGGTTTATTATGAGAAGAAATTATTCAATCAAAACGGCTTCGGGACGGTGGAAGGGTGCCAGATATTTCTCAATACTCATGATCCGGCAGGGGAATGCAGGTTTTACAGGTGGGAGTACAATGAAACCTGGGAATTCAGCCTCCCGTATAATTATACTGTTCTTAATAGGACATGCTGGATATCACAGAATTCAGAGGGGATACTGATAAAGAACTCTTCGTCCCTTGAAAATGGAAAAATATTACGTTTCCCCATTCTGACAATTTCAAATCCTGTCGACAGGTTGAGCGTGAAATACAGCATGCTGGTGAACCAGTTTTCACTTAATGAAGATGAGTTTTATTATTGGGAGAAAATAAAAAATATGACAGAGGCGACAGGCGGGCTTTATGATATCATACCGGCTTCAATTCCGAGCAATGTTTATTGCCTCGATGACATTACCAAGAAGGTGCTTGGATATTTCTGCGTCTCCGCCGTAACCTCAAAAAGGATTTTTATCAAGGACACTTTCAGCGGAGAGAACATGATGTACTATAATTGTCCCGATGGAATATATAAGGGGAACACTACCATTCCGCGTCTTAATGACTCGCTTTGGGTTATTATTACTTACCCCGATTCTGTTCCTATTCAAAGGATCGTGACAAGTAAAATCGGATGCGTATCATGCCTCACGCGGGGATCGGGTAATGAACCTTCTTTCTGGCACGACGATAAATGAAGAACCATCACTTCAACTGGATGAAAAAAAGTAGCAAACCGGCCATTCTTGTTCTGTTCTTCCTTATGATCCTGCAAAACTCATTCGGGCAGGCAAGGATAAATGTACCGGATTATATAAGCAGAAAATTCATCAGTTACTGCAAATCAGTTCCCTGGGAGGACGTGTATCTGCATACCGACAGGGATGAATATATTGCCGGTGAAGAACTATGGTTTAATGTTTACGCGTTCGACAGGCAGAGCCAGTCACCTTCGCTTAACAGCCGGCTGGTTTATGTTGAAGTAGTTTCGGCTGATGACAAACAAATAATAAAAGCACGTTTTGAGATAGAAAAGGGGTATGGCCCGGGACAGATCCTTTTGCCTGATACCTTAAGCTCAGGATTATATACTATCAGGACATATACCGGGTGGATGAAAAATTTCCTTCCCGGAAACTGCTTCACAAAGGATATCAGGATATATAACGCAATCAGCAGCAAACCCTTCAGGGGCATATCGGGGAAATACGGAATAATCAGGGATAGTGCGATTCTTCCCGGTTCAAAAGGGATATCAGTTAAGATAGATAACCATAACCCCGACAGCCTTGAGATCCGGATAAAGGCTGAAAAAGATTTCATAAATTCCGGAAATGAGAATGTTTTCCTTTTCATAGAGACACATGGGAACATCAACCTTGCCTGTATAGAGAAGCTGAATGGAGAAAACACCAGAATAACAGTCCCGCGCTCGCTTCTTATGCCGGGGATAAATCATATTACTTTATTTGATCAAAACATCAGTCCGATCTGTGAACGGTTCATTTATTCTGCTGGAAGAGATGAAAAGCAGAAAATATCAGTTAAATCAAAGGATATTTATAAACCCAGGAGCAGAGTTACTCTTGAGATAGATAATGAGGGAGAATTTAATGCACTAGCAGGAGGGAACCTTAGCATATCAGTATCTCCTCTGACTGTCGACTCTGCTTCACGGGATATAGGCGGGTACCTTGTGTTCGGATCAGAATTTGGCGAATTGCCATGGGATATCCTGAAAGACAAAAAAATAGATGAGCTTTCGTCAGATGCTATCGACAGCCTTCTTAACGACCTGAAAAGCAACTGGATAAGGTGGAGCTCGGTTTTTGCTTCAAATGAAGCTCACCTCATGAATATACAGGAATCAGAAGATCATTACCTGTCCGGCAAGCTGATAAAAAATGATCAGCAGCCTGCACCATTTGGAGAGCCTGTCCTGCTTTCCATTCCCGGCAAGGTGGCGCTCTTTCAGTATGCCCTGACAGATTCTGATGGCAATTTCAGCTTTCCTTTACCTATTGATGAAGAGATGAGAGACATTGTGATTCAACCGGGCAACAGCGCTGGTAATTATAAAATAATTATGGAGACCTCTTTTTCAGACCTTATTCCGGAAAAAGGAGGTGATGATGTCAACACTAGTCACGCTCCTCCTTCATATATTTCGGAATGGAGTTCTAATTTTCAGGTTGCAAGGATATACGGAATAACATCAGAAGGAGCTTTTCAGAAACCTCTCTCTTCCCCGCTGCAGGTAAAAAGGTTCTACGGTAAACCTGAACTGGAGATCCGGCTTGACGATTATCTAAGCCTTCCGGTAATGGAGGAGGTGTTTTTTGAATTGTTGCCACGTGTCATTCTGAAGAACGACAAGTCCGGATATGAGTTGTATATGGTTGATCCTCTAAGGAACAGGCTTTATAAGGAACAGCCGGTTATGATGGTCAATGGCGTTATTTTTACTGACCCGGCTGTTATTGGCAAAATGGACCCTGCCCTGGTAGAGAAAATTGATGCTATCCGTGAAAAATATGTCATTGGAGATTACCAGTTTTCGGGCATTGTAAACGTAATAACAAAATCGACCGATTATAAGAACATGACAATCCCTGCCAATGCAGTAAGGATTCCTTATACTGTTGCTCAGCCGGCGGCATCTTTCAATGCTCCTGATTATTCGACGGAAGTCCTTAAAAACAGCAGGGTTCCGGATTTCCGGAATACCCTTTACTGGAATCCCTCCGTCAAACCCGGAAATGACGGCAAATACCATGTTGAATTCTGGAGTTCCGATTTTGTTTCTGACTACATGATTAAAATAGAAGGTATATCAACTGACGGAAAAACCATATCCCTTAAAAAGACTATTTCAATCAGATAACATTTTTAATCAGGAAGGGGACGTTCCCGGAAAAATGTTAAATTTGATATGTTCATGGCGGTCATCTATGAACAAGCTTATTTAAGCAGGTTTCTGTTTATTAATATTAATGAAATATGAAGAAGATTAATTTGCTGGTTGTACTGGTGCTTTTCCAGTTGATAACATACGGCCAGACTTATCCATTCCGCGATACCACTCTTCCGGAAGATGCACGTATTAAAAATCTCATCTCCCTTATGACACCAGAAGAGAAATTAAACAGCCTTTCCACAAGGTTTGCAATTCCCCGTCTGGGAATATCCGGAACTCATACCATTGAGGGACTGCATGGTCTTGCCTACAGCGGCCCTGCAAACTGGGCCGTCAGGGGACCCAAGGCTTCGCCAACGACTACATTTCCTCAGTCAATCGGCCTTGCGGCTACATGGGATCCTGATCTTTTGCAGCAGGTTGCTGATCAGGAGGCAACGGAGTGCCGCTATCTGGCACAGAATAAAAAATTCGGTACGGCAGGACTCATCGTGTTTGCTCCCAACGCCGACATGGGAAGGGATATCCGGTGGGGCAGGACAGAAGAGTGCTACGGAGAAGATCCTTTTCTGAACGGAACCCTCGTGACTGCCTATGTAAAGGGATTGCAGGGGAGTGATAAAACCTACTGGAAAACAGCTTCCCTCATGAAGCATTTCCTTGCAAACAGCAACGAAAATAACCGCGCATACAACAGCTCTGATTTCGATGAACGCCTCTTTCGGGAATACTATTCCTACGCTTTTTTCAAAGGTGTTACGGAAGGCGGGTCGCAGGCTTTCATGGCTGCATACAACAAGTATAATGGCATTCCCTGTACTGTTAACCCGGTCCTTAGGAACGTCACCATGAACGATTGGGGTTTGAGAGGAATTATCTCAACTGATGGCGGAGGTTTCAAGCAGCTGCTTACCACCCATGCATATTATCCTTCGCTGGCTGTTGCTGCGGCAGAGTGCCTGAAGGCGGGCATTACAATGTTCCTTGATGATTACAGGGCGTCAGTAAAAGAGGCTCTCGATAAAGGACTGATAACTGAAAAGGATATTGACGATGCCATTTACGGGAACCTGAGGGTTATGCTGAAGCTTGGAATGCTTGACGACTCACCTGAGAATCCATATGCGGCAATCGGAATATCCGATACCATTCCGCCATGGACAAAACCGGAAGCAAAAGAGCTTGCAAGAAAAACAACGGCCGAATCGATAGTTTTGCTTAAGAATGAAAACAGACTTCTCCCTCTTCAGAAAGAAAAGATAAAATCGATTGCTGTAATTGGTCCATCCGCAAATATGGTTATTTCAGACTGGTACGCCGGCACGCCACCTTACAAGATCTCAATACTCAAAGGAATAAGGAACGCCCTTGGTGATAATGTGACGGTAAAATTCGCTATGAGCAATAAAGCCGATTCTGCAATTATTGCTGCAAAACAGTGCGATGCTGCAATTGTCTGCATCGGCAACCACCCGTTAAGCTATGGTCTGAGCTGGGGAGTAAGCCATGTTCCGAGTGACGGCCGCGAAGATGTAGACCGGCAGGCAATCTCAATCGAGCAGGAAGACCTTGTGAAGCTGGTAATGACTGCCAATCCGAAGACTATTCTTGTAATGGTCTGCAGTTTTCCTTATTCAATCAACTGGTCTAAGGAGCATGTCCCGGCAATCCTCCAGGTTAGCCAGTCGAGCCAGGAGTTAGGCAACGGTGTGGCTGATGTCATTTTTGGGAAGGTAAGCCCGGCTGGCAGGCTGGTGCAGACATGGATTTCTTCAATTGACCAGATACCACCGATACTTGATTACAATATCAGGAACGGAAGGACCTATATGTACTTTAAAAATGTTCCGTTGTTTCCGTTCGGTTATGGACTGACATACACCGATTTCAAATATTCAGGGTTAAAAACCGATAAGAATAGTATCAGTAAGGATGAGGTGGTTAATGTATCGTTCACCCTGCAGAATACCGGTAATTTTGACAGTGATGAAGTGACACAGCTGTATGCTTCGTTCCCCGATTCCAAGGTTGAAAGACCCGCTAAGGCACTTAAAGGATTCAAACGCATACCGGTTAAGAAAGGGGAGTCTGTAACTGTGACTATCCCGGTTAAAGCATCTGACCTCACATACTGGGATGCAGCTGGAAAGTCATGGGTGCTTGAACAAGGCAGGATAAACCTGTCTGTTGGATCATCATCATCCGATATAAGGCTGAAGGGAGTGATAACGGCGAGGTAGGACCTTTACATTTTCAGGCACCGGCCACAACCAGCAATGCAAGCCCTGCCAGGTATGCGAGGAACATCAGCAATATAAGGGTGCTTACAGGTTTAGTCGCGCCCTTGAATTCCTTCCAGATAAATACGCCCCAGAAGGCCGCAATGAGTGTGGCTCCCTGGCCGAGACCGTATGAAATGGCAAAACCTGCTTTACCGGAGGCAAGGATGCTCATTGCCATTCCGATGTTCCAGATGACGCCTCCGAAAATTCCTGTAAGATGAACGCCAAAGCTTCCTGCAGTATAATCCTTGAAAGATAAAGGAGCTCCCTCTATCGGCTTCTTCATAAGCAAATAGTTGAAGAGAAAATTGCTTACGAATACACCTATTGCAAAGAAAAAGAGCGCTGTATACGGGGTGAGCTTGCCCGGTTCAGGAGAAGCGAAATCTGTCGCCATTGAGCTTGCCACAAAACGGTAGAAGAGCGACATAAGTACTCCGGCAGCCACCGACAACATTATCCCTTTGCCTGAGACCTTTTGTTGTGTCACCGAGTGCTTCCTGTAAGCGATTGCATCGATTAATATAGCAACCACAATAAGAATCAGACCTGCGAACAGTAAAATGGGATTCCCGTGCGGTGCAAAGAGATAATTGATTATTACTCCCAATGCAAGAGCTATTCCCACACCAACAGGAAATGCAACTGCCATTCCGGCTATTGACATTGCAGCTACAAGCAGGATGTTGGAAGCATTGAATATAACTCCCCCTATAAGTGAGTTGAGGATATTTTTTCCTCCTGCCTGCGAAATGTCGGTGATAAAGATTCTTCCCCCTTCTCCATGGCTTCCAAGGGTAAATCCCAGCAGAAGCGAGAAGAGGACTATTCCGAGAACATAGTCCCAGTAAAAGAGTTCAAAGCGCCATGATTTGCCGGCCAGCTTCTGGGTGTTCCCCCATGAGCCCCAGCAGAGCATTGTGACGATGCAGAGAATGACTGCGAGTGAGTACGACTGAGGTATAAACATGTTTTAAAAGATAAAAGATAAAAGATAAAAGTAAAAAGATAAAAGTAATCCACAAGAATCCCGTCCTGGGAGATCGGAGTGTAACGGAGATTCCGCGATAGCGGAAGCTTGTCCGCCAACCGGCGGAGGTCCAGGGTGGGTTTCTATTCAAATGAGAATTTATAATTATCGCTCTTTTTTGGTTCTGTTTTAAATATAAGCGCTTCTGAAATATAAACATTCGTCCCGGCTGATTCGGATCTCTTTTCTCCGTTTACTACTATTTTTACAGTGTGCGTTCCCGGTTTCAGGCCGAAGGCATGCCAGATGCTGACATCCATATGCTGCTGGTTACTGAAATTATAATAAGTATCAATAGTCCGGTGAAGAGCGCCATCCAGATAAACATCAGCTTTCCCTCCATCGGCCACCCAATTGCCGGTGATGGATATGCCTGATCCCTTAAAAGTTATCTGAATCTCATCGCCTTTTTTCCCCGAAACAATCCATTTTGCATTTTTGCCGGCAGGTACATCCTGGTTCTTCCATTTTCCCGTTAATTTAATAGCAGCATTGTCAAAGACAGAGATCCTGCTGTCGAAAACCAGATTGGGAAATGAAACCTCAAGATCAGGGGGAACCGGCTGCCGGATTTTAATTTTAATTTTCTTTCCGGAGACAATTCCACCGCACTCATTTATAAATCCAAGTGCATAATTATAAGTGCTCTCCACAGCTTTATTGAATGAATAATTTGTATTGATAAAGATTGAATCGCTTATTGCTTCAATGCCTTTTCTCATGTTTTCCGGAAGATTGCTGAAACCATTCAAAACACCCAGCACTGCAAGGGCATTGGACGGATTGCAATCAGAGTCCTGTCCGCAGCGTGTTGTGATCTCCAGTGTTTTCAGCGGATCTCCATTGCCGTAGAGCAGTCCCATTACAATATATGCACCATTCAGCTTGGCATCAATATTGAACGGATTGCCGGCACCACATATATCAACATCTCCCCATTTTGCCTCTAGGTCCTTCCAGGCCGATCTCCAGTCATCAGGATAATGTCGATGCAGTTTTATGACATCTCTGATTGTTCTGGAGTAGTCACTCTCCTCCGGAATCGATTTCAGCGCATTCCCGATTATGAGATTAATATCCTTTTCAAAAAAAGCCTGTGAATAAAGTGCAGCAACAAATATTCCGCCATATACTCCTTCGCCATAATTCATTATATGCCCTATCCTGCCGGCAATTGCTGATGCTTTCACAGGCATTCCCGGGCACATGAAGCCGATATAGTCGGCCTCTATCTGGAAATCTATGTCGTCGGCGTGGAAGTTATACTCAGGGTTTCCGGATAATGGTGCAAAAATGCTGTCGTAATAGTTCTTGCGTGCTTGCATGTTGGCGTGCCAGAGCGGGTATCCGGCTTTGGCGAACATCTCCTGGAATTTCTTTGCCGGAGCATCAACTCCGAACCTGTCCATCGACATCAGGAAAGTAAGCTGAACATAGAGATCATCCTGCCAGAGGCTTCCTTTTATATCGGAAGGTTTCCACCTGATGGAATCTTCGAAAGTTTTCTGCAATGCATGAAACTCGGTAGGGGCTCCATAGGTAACGCCGATCATCTTGCCAGCCCAGCCGCCGGCAATTTTATCCCTTAACACACCTGCATCTATTTTAAGGAATTCATCAGCTTCGGCTACAGATGAATGAGGAATCGGGACATGCATCATACGTGCCTCGATAAAATCAGCAATCTCATTTGCCGGTGCTTTCATTACCACGTAAGAGTGTTTCCCGGCCGGGTTATCCTCCCATTTGTTGCTGCCATCAGAACTTACTTTAATAGTACCGTGAACAGTATTGAAAAATTTCTCAGTTCCATAAACAGCTATCAGAACAGCCGTCTGGTCCCAGCTCTTCCTTCCATATCTGTCCTCTTCAGCCAGCGGAATGCTTATCCTGAAGACATCCTTCACCGGGCTGTTAGTGATGCCGGACGCAATCAGTTTAAGGCCGGTCTTAATCTCATTGCCTATCTCGCAGCCGGTAAAGATTATTTCACCGGGCCAGTTTTCAAAAACAAATTTTGAAGCAGCAGAATCCATAAATATATTATATTCCCTTCCTTTTGGAAACCATCCTGCCATGGAAATAAGCTTTTTTACCTTCTTCTCAACGAGTTCCCTGCCTGAGAAGCTGCTGATTTTATCGGGTTGAGACTTAAGCAGATTGCTCAGATTGGTAAGAAACCCGACAGTGACAATGGTGACACTCTTATCAGGCTGGGCATCCAGGATCTTCCTGTAAACAGCAACAGCATCGGGAGCCTCTGAAGTCGATTTTATCGTATGCGGATATTTTGCAACTATCGAATCGGGCCAGTGCTGTGTACCGGTCGTATCCACTCCGGCAGTTTTAGGTGAGCCTGTTGGAATATCCGGTCTGCCGAAATATGTATTGATGACATCAATTGAAGGAACAACCAGTTCGTTCTTGTTGGAAGCAACAGTTGCAAGTATCTCAGCTTTGCCGCTATCGGCCATCGCATGAATGAATGCGAGCGCCCCGACATCATCATAATCTGGCCCTATATCAGTATCGAATATGATCTTTACAGTTTGATTTAGCTGTTTTCCAGATTGGTTTATGCAACCTGAGAAAGGTAGCAAACTTATTGAAAAAATAATTAATAGTTGTCTCATAATACATTGATATATAATTAAATATGTATCTCAGCCTGCCTTTAACTGCCCCCCGACCCCCCTGAAGGGGGGCTGAAATCCAAATCTTAGATGGATTTAAAGTCCCCTTTAGGGGATTTAGGGGTCAATCTCCTTCCTGTATGGTGCAGATGCCTGGGCACCAAGCCTTGTGACTGAAATTGCAGCAGCTTTGTTTGCAAACTGAACAGCTTCCTCCAGCTCATTCCCCTCAGCGATGGCTACTGCCAGTGCTCCATTAAATATATCACCGGCTGCAGTTGTATCGACAGCATCAACTTTGATGGCTGGAATCATGCCAGAATACTTACCTGACCTGACATATGCGCCTGCAGAACCAAGCGTTATAATTACATTCTGTACACCCTTTTTCTGAAATGATTCTGCTGCATCATCGGCTGATGGCACATCATGAACCCTGATCCCGGTCAGTATCTCCGCTTCGGTCTCATTTGGAGTGATCAGCCATATGTGCTTAAACAGATCATCTGGAAGCGTGGTGGCAGGAGCGGGATTTAGTATCACCTTAATGCCATATTCCGAAGCGGTATGGACGGCGTATTCTACTGTTTTTACAGGTATTTCGAGCTGAAGGAGCAGGATAGCGCATTTACTTGATTTCATAAGTTTCAGGGAAATGTCCTCCGGCAGCAGATTGCCATTTGATCCCGGCGCCACCACAATGCTGTTTTCACCTGCCGCATCGACAGTTATCAGAGCTACTCCCGAGGGCAGTTCTTTATCTTTTACAATATACTGGGTATCGATTCCTTCTCTCATAAAAAGACCTACTGCCTGGTTGCCGAAGAGATCATTGCCTCTCTTCGTTATAAAGGTTACCTTTCCACCAAGACGGGCTGCAGCAACTGCCTGGTTTGCTCCCTTACCACCGGGATTCATCAGAAATGTTCCGCCGAGAATTGTCTCCCCGGGAGCAGGCATCTTTTCAGTCTTTATAACCATGTCGGTATTAGAGCTGCCGATAACTAGTATTTTATCCATCATTAATAATTAGTAATCTATAATGAACTAAATTAGAATATTATTTTGAAACTTTTTATAGATACCGGAAATCAATAATAACAGTTAAACCAACAAGCCACTTTACTCTTTTTCCTGTCTTCCATAGTTGGGAAGATGACTTACTTATGATATTAAGCCCCTTCAGGGCTTGCTAAGGTAGTGCGATCGTCACCCCCGGTTACACCGGGGGTTATTCACATATGGCTCTTTCAGAGCCGATCCAGGTAGTGTAGATTTCATGCCCCCGAAGTAATTTATTTCTGAAGTTTTACCAAGGTATTGACATTTGGCTCTTTCAGAGCCGATCCAGGTAGTGTAGATTTCATGCCCCCCGAGGTAATTTATTTCTGAAGTTTTACCAAGGTATTGACATTTGGCTCTTTCAGAGCCGATCCGTGGAGTGTGGCTGTCACCTCTGGTTTCGCAGTGGGTTATTCACATTTGACTTTTTCAGAGCCGATCCGTGGAGTGTGGCTGTCACCTCTGGTTTCGCAGTGGGTTATTCACATTTGACTCTTTCAGAGCCGATCTGTGGAGTGTGGCTGTCACCTCTGGTTTCGCAATGGGTTATTCACATATGGCTCTTTCAGAGCCGATCCAGGTAGTGTAGATTTCATACTCCCCGAAGTAATTTATTTCTGAAGTTGAGATAAGTTTAAGGAACATTGATTTGAGTTTATCATCATGCCGCCACGAAGATGGCGGTATATGAATAACCCCCGGTGCAACCGGGGGTAAATGACTGACTTGTAATGTCAAGCCCTGAAAGGGCTTAATATAGTTGGGTTTAAGATGAAATATTAGTAACTTGGTTTTTTCTCGCTGTAGTGCTAACCAAATACTAAAAACATGTCAAGTTATCGTCAACTTCTGTATCACCTTGTATTCAGAACAAAGGATAGTATGCCAACTATAAAGCAGGATCATATTGATCAGCTTTATGAATACGTTACAGGTCTAATTAAGAACAAAAATAGCCATCTCTACCGCATTAATGGTGTCGAAAATCACCTGCATGTACTGACTGATATGCATCCATCTTTAGCACTTGCAGATTTTGTGAGAGAGATCAAAGTGTCATCTTCAGTATGGATGAAAAGCTGCGGCCACTTTTCAACTTTTGATGGATGGGCGGATGGGTATGGGGCTTTTACCTGCTCATATATGGATGTGGGAAGGCTTATCGATTATATAAAGAATCAACAGGAACATCACAAGAAAAAGACTTTTGAAGAAGAGTACAGAAATCTGCTGTTAGAATCTGGTATTAAAATAGATGAGAGGTTTTTCCCATAAGCAATATTAAGCTCCTTCAGAGCTTGACCTGTAAGGGTGGGTTCCACCCCCGGTTTCACCGGGGGTTATTCACATATGGCTCTTTCAGAGCCAGTCCTGGTTATGTGAATGTAACCACTGTTTTACACAGGTATTGACATATGGCTCTTTCAGAGCCGATCCGTGGAGTGTGGCTGTCACCTCTGGTTTCGCAGAGGGTTATTCACATATGGCTCTTTCAGAGCTAGTCCAGCTAATGTAGCTTTCACGCCCTCTGGATTAATTTTGAAATAATTTTAAGGGGTATTAATTTGAGCTTATTATGATAAGCAACGAAGGTGGCGGTATATGAATAACCCAAGTTGCAACCGATTTTAAACTAAGCCAAGAATGTAGCGACATATGAATAACCCATGATGCAACTGGAGATAGTTGGATATCGTAGATATAAAGCCCAGAAAGGGCTTCATATGAATAACCCCCGGTGAAACCAGGGGTATATGACTGACTTATATTGTCAAGCCCTGAAAGGGCTTAAGATGAATTACCCCAGATGCAACCGGGTTTATTCATATATAGCTTTTTCAGAGCCGAAAATTCAAACGTAATTACCCTTGGAATTCCACTCTGATTTTAAAATTCATAACTTTATAATTGGATCTATTACTAATAATTCATTTTGAACCATGAAAAGAATCATCCTGTTTTCTTTTATTATCCTGATATTTACAGGATTATCAGCATCTGCACAGTTTCAGGAAATCCTTCTGAAACAAACAAGGAAGGCAGGGATATATAAGAAAGGAGAAAAGATATCTGTCTATGCCTTCCCGGAAAGCCAGGCAGGCGATTCACTTCATGTTAAGGTTTTGAAAAACAACAGTCAGCAGCTTGAGGATAAAGCGATACCTGTTGGCAAAGACAGCACTCTGGTTTATAGCGGTTTTTTCGGAGATCCTTGCTCTGTAATTGTTGAAGTAAGAGCGAAAGGATCAATTTCAAGCATCGGGATCCTGGTTGATCCAATGAAGCTAAAGCCGGGAGCCGTAAGCCCGAAAGATTTTATTTCTTACTGGGACGGACAGAAGAAAGCCTTGCAGGCATTGCCTTTTGAAGTAAAATCAGTTCCAGTTGCAGACAAGGATACCGTAAGCGGCTTTTCATGTGCTGATATTGAAATTAACTGTACAGGACCAAAACCGGTACATGGTTATTATGCAAAACCGGCTCAGGCAGCTCCCGGATCACTGCCTGCAGTTCTGCTGGTGAAGGCTGCAGGAGTCAAAGGTTCATGGTGCAGATCAGAACCGCGGAATGCTATCGAATATGCCAAAAAGGGAGCTATCTGCTTTGACCTTAATGCACACGGGATGCTTGACGGCCAGCCGGAGAGTTATTATGCCGGGCTCGAAAGCGGTGAACTTAAGAACTATTATCTGCAGGGAGTGACCAGTCGGGATGATTTTTATTTCAGGGGAATGTACCTGCGACTCTTAAGGACCATAGAGTTTCTGACAAGACAACCGGAATGGGATGGTAAAAGAATACTGGTGATAGGAGAGAGCCAGGGCGGTGGTCAGGCTCTTGCTGCAGCCGGTCTTGATCACAGGGTGAGTGCTGTAGTAGCCATCGTGCCGGCAATGTGTGATTTTATGGGTGCTCTTGCCGGAAGAAGAGGAGGCTGGCCACAGCCATTCGAGACTGACGCATCAAAGGAAGACATGCAGAAAGCTCTGCCATATTTTGATAATGCGAATTTACTGAGAGGATCTAAAGCCAGAATATTTGCAGAGATAGGAATGATAGATATTACATGCCCACCGGCCTCTGTTTTTGCTGCTATAAACCAGTCAAAAGGCAAAAAGATCATTTATCCCGTTCCTTACCGTGGCCATCAGTCACAGGCTCTTCAAAGGTCAAAGTCCAAAATATGGGAAGAGACAGTTTATAAGCCAAGGGAGGCTTTTATCAGCGATTACATAAAATAATTATCCTTTTTTAATAAAGTCGCTCCGGACAGGAGTGAAGGTATCAATCAGCCTGACATTCTTGCTGATGGTCTGAATTGTGTGAAAAATTCCTGACGGGATGGATACAAGGTCTCCTTCAACGAGGTGATGTTTTTCTTCCCCGATGAAAAAATACAATTCACCTTTTTCGACATAAGTAATCTGCTCGTGAGTATGATTATGAGGTTTATCAGGTTGTGCCCATGGGCCGTTTGAGAAATCGCATACTACCACCATCAGATTGTCGAGATGAACAAGCCTGCGCTCCAGCACAGGGCCTACTTTTTCGGGAACAGATTCACTTTTTTTAAGTACTGGCATAAGAATATATTTTTAAATCAGAAATCTATCATTGCTTTCATAACTCCATCGCTGTAGGCAGCCACAAGATCGAAAGCCTCCTTCGCCTTGCCAAAAGGGAACCTGTGAGTGATCATATGGCCAATGTTGATCTTGCCACTTTCCATAAGCTCAAGGGCCGGTTCGATACAATCGACCTGCCTGCGCACAAAATGCAGCGATATTTCCCTCCGCCTTGTATCTTCAACATTTAAAGACCACCTGTCGAATTCAGGAATCCCTACTACCATTATTTTCCCTCCTGGTTTCACGATGTCGACGGCCTGGTCTAGTGCCTCCTGCTGACCGCAGCATTCAAAAACAACATCCAGCCCAAGAGGTTCTATCTGCCTGATCTCTTCGACGATATTCTCTTTTACCGGATTAAGTGTATATGATACACTTTCTTTTTTAGCAATTGCCAGCCGGTCATCAATCTTATCGGTGACATATATTTTCTGTGCTCCTCCTGCCCTGGCAGCAAGAGCGACACTCATACCGATCGGCCCGAAGCCGAGGATGGCGATCCTTGCTCCCTTGATATTCCCTGATTGTTTTACAGAATAGACACCTATTGAGAGGGGTTCCGATATGGCCGCTTGATCAGCAGTCAGCTTGCCAGGCAGTGGGAAACAACTTTCCTCAGGCATCATAAGGTATTCAGAGAGGCATCCCTCTGCCTGTCCCGGACAGCCCAGGTATCTGAGCTTGCGGCATGTATGATACCTTCCCGATTTGCACTGGTCACACTCCCAGCAGGGCATAGCAGGTTCAATTGCAATTATATCGCCTGGCTTAACTTTTTTGACAGCAGACCCGGTTTCAACAACCACTCCTGCACCTTCATGACCTACCGTGAAAGGGTAGACGACTTCCTGGGAACCTATCTTTCCCTGGGTATAATAATGCACATCCGATCCGCAAATGCCGAGGACCTTCATTTTTATCTTAACGTCTTCAGGTCCGGCTACAATAGGATCAGGAACCTCTTTCATCTCAATCTGCCGGATACCGGTGAGCATCATCGCTTTCATGATTATTTCTTATTTTAGCTTAACAAATATAACTTGTTTATGAGAAAAATCTATGGGATAGGAGAGACGGTTTTCGACATCATTTTCAAGGATGGATCGCCGCAGGCCGGAAAGGCAGGAGGATCGATGCTAAACAGCGTCGTTTCTATGGGCCGGGCGGGATTGCCAGTATCTTTTATAAGTGAATTCGCAGTAGACAAGGTAGGAGACCTGATTGACAAGTTCCTTCTTGAAAATGGCGTTAATACCTCATATATAAATCGTTACAGCGACGGTAATACTACTCTTGCTCTCGCCTTCCTGGATGAGAATAATGATGCTTTATATACTTTCTATAAAAACCATCACCCCGGGAAGGCTGGTACGGAATACCCTGTGGTTGAAAATGGAGATATTCTATTATGCGGATCATTTTATTCGGTATGGTCAGAGATACGTGACAGGTTCAGGCAATTAGTAGCCGGTGCAAGGGATAAAGGGGCCCTGGTCATTTACGATCCGAATTTCAGGAAGTCGCACCTGAATGATCTGGATGCACTGAAGCCTCTGATAATAGAAAATATGAAGATGGCAGGACTAGTGCGAGGTTCAGATACAGATTTCAGGAATATCTTCGGTGCCGGGAGCGCAGATGAAGCTTACTCGATCGTAAAGAACTATTGTCCTCTCCTTGTATACAGTGTCAGCACTGAGGGAGTCTACGTACGCACTCCCGTTTTCTCAGGAAAATTCCCTGTCCGGAAGATCACACCTGTAAGCACCATCGGCGCAGGAGATAATTTTAATGCAGGTATGATAACCTCGATTTATAAGAATAAGATTACTTCTGAACAACTGGGGAATCTAAAGGAAAAGGAGTGGTCGGAGATTATTTCCCTTGCAGTAGGTTTTGCGACAGATGTCTGCCTGAGCTATGATAATTATATTTCCCGTGCATTTGCAAGCAGGTACTTCTCTGCCTCGAGCGACCAGATATAATCATTCTTTGCTACGATCTTGTGAAGCTCAGCATAGAAAGGATCATTTTTGCCTGCCTCTTCAAGATTATAAAGAGAAATCAGCGGCATCGAGACATTGGTATATATAAGCTTCTTGCCTCCCGGTATCTGCGGGAGGTTCAGAGTAGTATCGACCACTGCATCGAGCCCTCCAACATGTGTTATCATGACCGCCGGATTGATCTTCCCTTCACCCATGAGTTTAAGCGATTCGCGCATATCATCAGTGTTGCCGCCGGAAGTGCCGACAATATGTGTAAATGCGTAATGTACATTGTAGAAATTGAATTCAGCCCTGAATTGAGGGTTCGTCGGACCTGCAAAGAAATTGAGGCATCCGTCGAATCCGAGAATTGCATCTGCCTGTTCAACCACGGGCTTGACCGGTGCAAATACGAAGACATCATCAAAGCCTGTTCCTTCTGATAACTCCTTTAAATGCTTTACAGGGTAGTTCATTTTTCCTGTGTTCACATAAAGGAGCTTGATCCCCTGTTTTGCAGCATGCTCCGGAGTGAAGATACATGCAGCCCGGGAGAGCCTGTTGTCATCAATATCCGTTACTACAAGAAGACCCGGTCTTCTGTCGCTATGGAGTGCATAATCTATTGCGCCGAGACCCATCGGTCCGACGCCGGCAAGCAATGCCATCTTGCCCTCTTTCCTGATACCCATTTCATGATTATAAGTTCCGGGAGGAATATGGTAACTGGCATGGAATGCCCCGACAATGCACGACATGGGTTCTGACAGAGAAGCAGGGAAAAATGCTTCACCATTATATTGAAGAAGGCAGTCGGCTTCCATTACAATATTAGGGATTATAACATGCGTTGCATCGCCGCCGATATACCTGAATGAGTAACCCGGGGCATCAAGTGAACCGGTCTGTGCCATTGCAGGCTGTATGGAGAATTTCTGTCCCGGGCGGAACTTCTTCTGCCATTTCCTGCCGACTTGCATGATTGTTCCGGCAAACTCATGGCCTATAATTGTGGGATTGACATCAATATCCTTAGGAACGCGCTTATGGTCGGCGCCCTGGAGAGCTGCCTTGTGAGACGACATGCAAATGCTGTCGGAAATTACATGGGCAAGGATCTCGTCATCCTTCATCTCCGGAAGCTCAAATTCCTCAAGGCGAAGATCCTTTTTGCCATATATCCTTACTGCTTTTGTTTTCATATAATATTATACTTATTTACAATGGATTAACCCACCCCTGTCTCGCCCTCTCGTCTGTCGCCTATCCTAACATTACCTGTCCTCCGGCCACTGGGAATGCCTGACCTGTCTCATATTCCTGGTCGACAATATACAGAAGTGCCTTGACAACATCCTCGAGTCTGCAGCCTCTTTTCATCGGAGCCTGGTCTTCGTAATGCTTCTTCACATCCTCAATTGTCTTTGCACCGGGAACTTTTCCTGTTTGCAGGTACTGGACGAAGAGTCCCTTATGAGGATCGGACCAGAGGGGACCCTCGTAAAAATTGCCCGGACATATTGCATTTACCTTGATTTTGAATGGTGCAAGCTCAAGTGCAAAAGACTGTGTAAGGCCTATGCCACCAAATTTGGAACCTGCATATGCAAAGTTATGGTTACTGCCCCGTAGCCCTGACTTGGAGTTTATCTGAATAATATCTGTAAAATAATCAGGTTTCTCCTGGTTCTGCAGCTTCATCACTTCAGATGAATATTTTGCACAATGGAAATAACCATTATAATTAATAGCTGTTGTTTTTGAAAAAACATCCGGTTCAATTTCATCGAGGCTGCCGGCTCTGAGGACACCGGCATTGCTTACCATGAGGTCGAGTCCGCCGAAATCACTGACAGTCGAAGCGACAAGAGCTTTTACCGAGTCCGGGTCCGATACGTCTGTTTTAATGAATATTGCCCTTCCGGTAGTTTTAGAACTGTTAAGTCTGGCAACAAATGCCTGTCCCGTCTCTTCATTGATATCGGCGACAACCACGTTCATGCTTAGCTTATAAAGCGATTCTGCTATTCCGGCACCAAATCCCTGAGCTCCGCCTGTTATTATGGCTATCCTGTTTGTCATCCTGTTTTCGCCTCCGGCAGACTTTGCTACCTTTCTCCTGTAATTCTCAACCTCCCATTTATCTATGAATTCGACCTGGTCAGGTGTAAGAAACTTAATTCCGCCGCACTGGAGTGCATAATGGCTTATTTTAATCAAATCTTCAAATACGTCAAGAGCTGATTCAGCTGCCGCATAATTATCGTCGATGGCAAATATCCCCATGTCTTTAATAATCAGAATTTTGGGAAGAAATCCATACTCGTTCTGGAATCTCGGCAGCTGGCTTCTGAATGAATCAAGGATCTTCTCTGCCGTCGAAGAGTGCTCGATATAAAGGTATCGTGCTTTGCAATAGACGATTATATCAGGTATGAGCGGAAGGGATATCTTATGGAATTCAAGCTGGGCTGAATAATATTTTGCTATAAGAGTATTATGGCGGTACCGGATCACCTTTGGCTTATCGTCCGAGAGCATCATCCTTATTGCCGGAAGAACCTTGTTCATGATCGGGATATAGGGAAGCGGCTCAATGTCAGATACCTGAGGGACACACTTTTCAATGGTGGAAATAATTTCGCCGTAAATGTTCCTTATCTCTTCCGTTGTCTCAGCACCGGCAAAAACACCATGATTCTCGAGAAAGATTATTTTAGGATCTTCCCCGAATTTCTTCCTGTATTCAATTATCTCTGCTTCAAGCTTTTTAAAAAGTGTATAGCCCGGATCAGTATAAGGCACAAAAAGTACACGATCGCCGAAGAGCTGGAGTGTCAGGTTTTTTGCATTCCTGCTGCACAGAACACCATTTACCAGGGTAGGATGGAGGTGAACAACGAATTTATACCGTATAATCTCATGGAGGGATGTTTCGACTGAAGGTCTCCTGTTCTGTGACGGGTCGAGTATGCTTTTGTAGAGGTCGGTTTTGACCTGATCTTCCCTTTCAACAGGGTCTTCGGAATATGTTTTGCCTGATATTTCATGAAGCTTCTCCCGGCTGAGTGCAACGAGCCCGTCTTCAGTAAGGGCAGCCAGAGGCTGGCCGCTTGCCTTAACCCATATCGTCTCTTCATCCTTGAATGATGAATTGCCGCCACCTGCAATTACGAAGTCCTTATCGGTGCCGTAAAATCTGGAGATTTCAATGAGATCTTTAATTTCCCGGTTCATATTGTTTCCTGTTTAAATAATACTCAATTACCAGTCTGCCAAGCTTTGAAAGGTCTTGTTTCTGATTGTTGCTCAGAGTTCCGTCGGAAAGAACATATCCCTGCCTGCGGTGAGCTCTGAGATACTGGTGAGCTGCAATCACACATGCACCTTCCCATGCAATTATCTTCAATGAGTCATCAAGCGGTTTACCTCCTCTTGCAGTGACAGTAAGCGGTACCATTTCCGGTGTATTATGCTCCGTCCCGAATAAAATTACAAAGCCATTCTTATCGAAAAACTCAACAAAGCTTTTAAGTATGGAAAAGTCATTTCTCCCGGGGATAAGTTCAATGCATCCTACTCCAAGATCTGAGAGAGACGACAAGAGCTTATCCTTGTCGGCTTCAAACTCAGTGAATTTGCCCGAAGGATCATCGAGCAGAACAGGATAACAGGGTACTCCGCCGGCTTCATGAATTATCTTTATTATTTTCTTAAGCCCAATAAAGGAGCTTTCTTCTTCTTTCACAAATGCAGCACCTCCGGTCTTGAGAAGATTTGACCTTATCTCATTCTCGAGAGCTGCAGGATTCTTAATTCCTGCTTTGGATTTCTTGCCTCCGTACAATGATTCAATAAACTTAAGCTGTTCTTCAGACTCAGGATAATTTTCGGCTGCAAGGATCCTGATGGCTTTTGCAAGATGGCGCTCACGTACAAGCTCCTCTGCAAACCTAGATCGG